>Ga0209639_1001248_pt1 | contig 26952 bp, 28 predicted proteins | sample EPASupsiteHSE605_FD_187268 | JGI IMG/M metagenome (GOLD analysis project Ga0209639, IMG submission 187268) | Bioremediated contaminated groundwater from EPA Superfund site, New Mexico - Sample HSE6-05 (SPAdes) (version 2) | ecosystem: Environmental > Aquatic > Deep subsurface > Groundwater >... | reverse complement strand
ACGCCGATTGATCCATTGAAAGTAGTTTCACCTCCTGCAAAACCAATTAATGAAAAAGATAAGGCTCGTTTTAAAACAGTTGTAGATAAATATATGCCCTTAGTTAAGTAATGCCATTGAAAAAATGACTTGAGCATTCTTGTGGCGTGAGACAGATTCTTTGAATAACTCTTCGTGAAAAACAAGGACGAATTTTCTTCTGTATCCAATTCCATAATCTTTTTATTTTCCCTGTCATATTCTTCATTATCTTTGCATTCGCTAACAAAAACAAGCAAAAACCATTATACCATGGGTAGAGTATTGATTATTGGTGCCGGTGGAGTTGGCACCGTTGTGGCTCACAAAGTAGCCCAAAATCCGGATGTGTTTACCGATATTATGTTGGCAAGCAGAACCAAATCAAAATGCGATGAAATTGCGAAAGCAGTAGGCGGAAACCGCATTCAAACTGCTCAGGTTGATGCCGAAAACGTACCGGAACTGGTCGCGTTGATTCGCTCATATAAACCTGATTTGGTTATCAATGTCGCCTTGCCTTACCAGGATCTTCCAATTATGGATGCATGCCTGGAAGCAGGTGTAAGCTATCTGGATACTGCTAATTATGAACCGAAAGATGAAGCCAAGTTCGAATATAAATGGCAATGGGCTTATCAGGATAAATTCCGTGAAGCCGGTTTAACCGCAATTTTAGGTTGTGGTTTCGATCCGGGCGTTACCAGTATCTATACTGCCTATGCAGCCAAACACCATTTCGATGAAATCCAGTATCTGGATATCGTTGACTGTAACGCTGGTGACCATGGTAAACCATTTGCGACCAACTTTAATCCTGAAATCAATATTCGAGAGGTAACTCAAAGGGGTAAATATTGGGAAAGCGGCAAATGGATAGAAACCGAACCACACGAAATTCACAGACCATTGAACTATCCTGAAATCGGTCCAAAAGAATCGTATGTGATTTATCACGAAGAACTTGAATCGTTGGTTAAGAACTATCCAACGCTGAAACGTGCCCGTTTCTGGATGACTTTTGGTCAGGAATATCTTACGCATTTACGTGTAATTCAGAATATTGGGATGGCAGGTATTGATCCGGTTATATTTCAGGGAATGGAGATCGTTCCGATACAGTTCTTGAAAGCTGTTCTTCCAAATCCTGGTGATCTGGGTGAAAATTACAAAGGCTGGACTTCAATAGGCTGCCGTATCAAAGGGCTGAAAAACGGTCAGGAAAAAACCTATTATGTGTACAATAACTGTAGCCATGAAGCTGCATATAAAGAAACCGGAACGCAAGGGGTTAGCTACACTACCGGAGTGCCTGCAATGATCGGAGCGATGATGTACCTGAAAGGTTTATGGAAAAAACCGGGAGTATTTAATGTGGAAGAATTTGATCCGGATCCGTTTATGGCGCAACTCAACAAACATGGCTTGCCATGGGTTGAACTTCATAATATTGATATTGAACTTTAAATAAGAACGATAAAATAGAAAAAGGCCTGAAATTCAGGCCTTTTTTCATGCGTTTGATTAGGGGTTAATTTGCCAGTGTGAATTTAATAGCGATCGACATTTTTACGCGAACTGGCACATCGCGTTGTTTACCGGGAATCCAACGAGGCATATTGTCCAAAACCCTGATGGCTTCTTCATCGCAGCCACCTCCAATTCCTCGTTCAACCTTAATATGCGTAATACTACCATCTTTTTCTATGATAAATGAAAGATAAACAGGTCCTTGAATTCCTATACTGCGGGCTAATTCAGGATAAACGATATTCTTTTTCAGATAACCTAACCTGGCTTCTTCTCCTCCAGGAAACTCCGGCTGAGATTCAACCGCATAAAATAATTCGCCGGGATCATCTGGAATTACATCTCTTGACAAAACAGGTTCAACATAGGGCTCAGACGGATTATCAGGACCATCTTCAATGGTAAACAAAGTCATTTCTTTAGTATTAGTTTCATTAGGAACAACTTTAATTAATTGAGTCTGCTGTATTTTGGGGACAATTGGTTTGGGAATATCTACAGGTTTATTGATAACAATATCATCATCAAAAGTATAACCATGATCATTTCCCAGATCAATTCCACTCTCGCCGTAGAATTTCCATTCAAAAGCCATAAGAGTTAATCCTAATACTATTACGAGTCCAATTTGTCCGAAAAGGTTTCTCTTATTTTCGAGATCTGCCTTTTTTGTTTTTTTTGTTTCCATGATAATTGGGATTTAAAGGTTGATAAATTGGGGTAGTTTTTCTACCATAACACTCGTAAAATTTGCTTCATCTATTCTGTTTAAAGTTTCATGAAATAAAACTACTGCCGTAGCATCGCCATTCAAAATAAAATCAGTATCCGGTGGTTTTTACACAGATAACGGTTTACATTATCGTAGACAGAACAAAAAGAGGTTGTTCAAAAACGCTCTAATTTTTGAACAACCTCTTTTTGTCGATTATAGTGAAAAAAAACTCCTTTAGATGCTGAAATATCGTTTCTTAAACCAGAAGGCTACATTCACCAATGCAATCATTACCGGGACTTCTACCAACGGACCAATAACCGCAGCAAAGGCTTCGCCTGAATTCATTCCGAAAATAGCAATGGCTACAGCAATGGCTAACTCAAAGTTATTACTGGCTGCTGTAAACGAAAGAGTAGTGGATTGTTCGTAGGTTGCTCCTATTTTTTTGCTCATAAAAAAGGAGAGCGAAAACATAATTACAAAGTAGATAAGCAAAGGAATTGCAATCAAAATTACGTGGAGCGGAATTTTTACAATGTATTCGCCTTTAAGCGAAAACATTACTACTATGGTGAATAGCAATGCAATCAGAGTTATTGGACTGATTTTAGGGATAAACCGGGAGTGATACCACTCTTTACTTTTTAGTCGAATCAGAATAAACCGGGTTAAGAACCCTGTAATAAATGGAATTCCAAGATAAATAAATACACTTTCGGCAATCTGCCCAATGGTGATTCGGGCTACAGAGTCGTTGGTCGGAATGCCAAACCACCCGGGTAAAATTGCGATAAATAAATACGCATATACCGAGAAAAAAAGCACTTGAAAGATAGAGTTAAACGCAACTAACCCGGCGGCGTATTGAGTGTCGCCTTTGGCAAGATCGTTCCAAACGATTACCATTGCGATACATCGTGCAAGACCGATCATGATGATACCGTAAACATAGGGGAGATTTGCGTTGTTTTCGCCCGGAAAGAGTTTGAAGAGAATTACTGCCAGTGCAAACATCAAAACCGGACCGATGATCCAGTTTTGAACCAGCGAAAGTGATAATACTTTCCAGTTTCGGAAAACGTCGCCCAATTCTTCATATTTGACTTTGGCCAGAGGTGGATACATCATCAGGATTAACCCAATAGCGATGGGAATATTGGTCGTACTTTCGGGCGAAGATTTCATGGATTCCCAGAATTTTGCAATTTCGGGAAACAGATAACCCGACATTACTCCTGCAAACATGGCCAGAAATATCCACAAAGTGAGATATCTGTCCAAGAATTTAAGCCTTGCTTTTGAGGACATATTTTTGATATTTAGATTATTAACAATTGCAATTTCCGCTACAACACATTTCGGCAGGCTTTTGAGCAAATACGGTAATGCTCATAATACCAGTTTCCGATTGCCTGAATTTTTCTAGATCTGTTGAAGAAAGATAATTTTGAAGAATTTCATCAGGGATTTTGATGACTTTCATTTTTTGAATATCGATATTTTTAAAGCCAGCATTTTCGATAATATCAAGATAATCTTCCATCTGAATTGCGCCTGAAACGCAGCCTGCGTACATTTCGGCAGCCGATTTCAGATTCAGAGGGAGCTCGCCGTCAAGAACTATATCCGAAACGGAGAAGTGCCCTCCCGGCTTCAGAACACGAAATATTTCCTGAAATGCTTTTTCTTTATCCGGAACCAGATTTAATACACAATTGCTGATAATTACGTCTGCTTTATTTGCTGTTACGGGCATCTTTTCTATATCTCCCAACCGGAATTCAACATTTATGTACCCTAATTTTGCAACATTTTCACGTGCTTTCTGAATCATAGCATCCGTCATGTCGATGCCGATTACTTTTCCGGTATCACCAACCAAAGCTCGTGCCACAAAACAATCGTTTCCGGTACCGGAGCCAAGATCAATAACGGTATCACCCGATTTAATCCGGGCAAATTCAGTAGGGATTCCACAACCCAGACTTAAATCGGCATCAGGATTATATCCTTCCAGATGAGAATAATCATCGCTGAACTGGGTATAGTCGGTTCCACAACAACCATTTATCCCACAACTATTTGTGGGGGATGTTTGCGTGGCTATCTCACCGTATTTTTCTTTTACAAGCTTTTTTAGCTCTTCGGAGGTTGCATTCATTTATTTCAGGTTTAATGATTGATAAAATTGTTCGAAGGATTTCTTGATTTCATCACGTACGCGACGGAATTCACTTTGGATGAACTCTTCACTCCCCATAGCATGAGAGGGATCATCGAAGCCAATGTGAGCGCGATGTTTTACTTTACCGGTAAAAGCAGGACAACTTTCGTTGGCTCCGCCACACACCGTGATTACATAGTCCCACTCTTCATTTATGTAAAGATCTACCGAATCGGAAGTGTGGTGACTGATATTAATTCCGATCTCTTTCATTACTTCTACTGCTTTGGGGTTTAGCTTTCCCGAAGCTTCAGTTCCGGCAGAGCAAACAGTAAGGTTGGGGTCAAAAGATTGCAGAAAGCCTTGAGCCATCTGGCTTCGGCAACTATTTCCGGTACAAAGGATGAGTATCTTCATTTTTATTGATTAGCATTCGTTACAACTGAGATTAATTGAATCCATATCCAGGAAAAATGTATTAAAAAGAGCCTTGTATTTGGTTATAACATGGCCATTTATGCAGTAATTGATTTTCAAACCATCAATTTCACCATGAATCAAACCTGCATCACGAAGGGCTTTCAGGTGCTGCGAAACGGTGGAACGACTTAACGGAATATATTCGGTAATATCTCCGGAAATACAGCTTTGGGTTTGAACAAGATATTTCAGGATTGCCAATCGTGCAGGGTGCGATATGGCTTTGGCAAATTCAGCCAGCTCACGCAGTTCTGATTCAAATTTTTCGGATTTATTCATTTTAGAATGTTTAATGTCGCAAACATACGACATATTTTATTATCAGATGTATATATGAGGTGATTTTTATGTTAAATCTGCAAAACCGTAAGGAAAACAAATGCTAATTTTAATGTTTGGGATTGAATCTGATTTTAGATTACGCAAAAATGTTTAAGTTTGAACAATCGATTTAACATTGAAATGAACAAGATTCAAAAGCTTATTGCGGGTATCAAAACCTTGATTGCCAAGCCATATTATATCAACAAAATTATTGATGACGACGATAGTTGGAAAGAGCGTTTCATTAAAAAATATCCAGAATATACTTCAGGTTTGCCGGTGGTTGACTTTCATGAAATAACAGGCTCATCGGAAGTTGAGTTGAATTATTGTTCGTTGCTCGATGGAGGTTCTTCTGCATTGGATTATGGATTGCTAAAGGCGATGGCGGCTCAGAAAGCAGATTGTGATTATTTTGAAATAGGAACATGGAGAGGTGAATCGGCAGTGAATGTGGCTGAAGTTGCGAAGCATTGTACCACGATGAATCTGGATGATAAATCATTGCAAAACCTCGGATTTTCGTATGATATGATTGGTCAGATAGGCGTTTATGTGTTGGGGAATCCGAAGGTTACACAATTGAGGGTGAATTCTCTTGAGTTTGATTTTGCCAGTTATGGACATAAATTTGATTTAATTTTTATTGATGGGGATCACCATTATAGCAGTATATGCAGTGATACCCGCAATGTTTTCAGCTATCTGATGAAATCTGATTCGATTGTGATATGGCATGATTATACGTTTTATCCTGATACTGTACGCTGGGAGGTTTATCAGGCTATCCTCGATTCGCTACCGAAAGAAGAACATAAGCATTTGTATCATGTCCGGAATACCAATTGTGCAGTATATATTCACAAAAACTTTATCACAGAAAAACTTCGCACACCTGATTTCCCCAAAGTAAACTTTAAGGTAAGAGTGGAAACAAATCCTGTTGTGCTTGAGCAGAAGTGAGCAGAAGAGCAGCTTTGTTCTCAACAGCCTTTAATAATCGAAGACAATAATTAAACCAGGTTTAAGCTCGCTTTTCAATACGTTTCAAAATATCATTTATCTTTTCAAGCTGTTTTGCTTGCAACTCCATTAATTCTTGAGCTTGATGCAGAATGAGATGATCAATTTTTTCGTGTAACATGCGTATTTCGAGTTCGGATTTAAGATTAATCATGTAATCTTTTTTTCCACGCTCTCTGTCTTTTTCTTCCTGACGGTTCTGACTCATCATAATAACGGGAGCTTGCAAGGCTGCAATGCTCGATAGTATAAGGTTGAGGAGAATAAAAGGATAGGGATCGAATCCTTTATTCGCAAGCCAAAAAACATTACTTGCTATCCAGATACTCAAAAAGATCATGAACGAAATGATAAAGGTCCAACTTCCTCCAAAGCTGGCAACTTTATCGGCAATGCGTTGCCCGAAAGTTGAATTCTGAGCTTGCTCATCATTAAGTTTGTCAGCTAAAATAGTTTGCTCTTTCAAGGAAGCAAGAACAGTATTTTCTAATTCGGAAAGTTCGCCTACTTCATTTGCCAAATAATCAGAGATGTACCGCTCGAGAAAGTAATTGAGTTCACTCCCGGAAAGAGAGTCTTCATGTTTAAAATCAGGATGCTCTTTTTGAATGTACTCTAACAATGAATGTCGTAATGTAGTTCCTGAGATTCTTTCAGTTATAGGAAATTCCTGCTTTGAAATATCGCTGATAAAGGTTCCCATTTGTGTAAATTAAATATTTTGTTGACGATTATAACCCTACAAATGTACTTGATCCTGATGCTTAAATGGAACGTAATGAAAGATTTATTCTGAGTGTAATGGACGATCACTCTCTTGCAGAATTGGAAGGAACTAAAATTCGTTCAGTTTGCCAGGGCTGAGGAATGGTATCGTTCGTAATGGGTTTGTTTTCGATGTTAAGCGATATACCGGCTTTATTCTTTTTGATGATTTTCATTTTTCCGGCCAGTATCCATTGAGTAACGATGAGTTGGAGTGAATCTTTGGTGGTTTGTGGATATTGTTTCGCAATTTCTATGCCCATGCAGTTATTCCACATATCCATAGAACAGGCTGCCTCATCAGGTAGGGCCCCATCTTCATTCTGATGCTTTTTGTATTGGAGAAAATTGCCTTTTTCGTGAGCTTTACCAAGCTTATAGGCCTTTGAGGCTTTCATTACACTACATAAACGAGCCATCCAATACGAATGCCGGAATGCATCCAGTTGACCTCCGTTGCCATCCCCGTCCATGAACCCTGCTTTTACCAGACTATCGCTTACTTTACGTACTTCCACGCTAATACGCCAGGCTTTCATGGCTACAAAAGGATGAGTTATCGCCCAACAGCGTTCGGGCGGAGTTTGCTTCCAGAAAAGTTTCCACTTGCTTTGCCCTGAACAAAGCGAGAGATTCAGCATAAAAAACAGAATCAACAGTGTGTTTTTCATTATACAAAGCTAGTAAAATAAACTTTTCTATTTTGTGCATGTTTAGCTATGAAAAAGCTTCTCTTTTAGAGGATAGTGATCAAATAAACCGCCATGATACAGATTACCCGCCGGGAGCATTTTAATGCTGCTCACCGTTTATTCAGGTCAGATTTTTCGGATGAACAGAATTTCGAAGTTTTTGGAAAGTGCTCTAATCCAAATTGGCACGGGCATAATTATGAACTTTTTGTTACAGTTAAAGGTGAAATAAATCCTGAAACAGGTTTCTTGATTAATCTGAAAACCTTGAGCAATCTCATTGAACGGAAAGTTTTGGATAAACTCGATCATAAAAATATTAATCTGGAGGTTGATTTCATGGTAGGAAAGCTTGCGTCCACTGAAAATCTGGCAGTTGCCATATGGGAGCAGCTTCAGCCAGAAGTGGAAACACTCGGTGCTCAGATGCATTGTGTAAAACTTATTGAAACAGAGAATAACTTTGCAGAATATTACGGTAACTAATCAATCATCATATTACGATGGATAAAAAATTAACGAAGGCCATCTTTGAAGAACATCACTTGGATGGATATGAAAAACTGGATTTATACAATCCTCAAACAATCAGAAAGCTAGCTGTTCATTATAAAGAAATCTTGCGGCTTATAGGGGAAGATCCGGAACGTGAAGGGTTGCTCGATACACCTGTACGCGTTGCAAAAGCAATGCAGTTTATGACACATGGTTATGATGCCAATCCGGCAGAAATCCTACAGTCGGCTATGTTTAAAGAAGATTACAAACAGATGGTGATTGTAAAAGATATTGAAATTTACTCGATGTGCGAGCATCACATGCTTCCGTTTGTAGGGAAAGCTCATGTGGCATATATTCCGAATGGTTATATTGTGGGATTAAGTAAAATAGCACGTGTTGTAGATGCCTTTGCCCGTCGATTACAGGTTCAGGAGCGTTTGACGAAAGAGATTAAAGATTGTATTCATGATACATTGAAGCCCATGGGTGTAGCCGTAGTTATTGAGGCAAAACACATGTGTATGTCGATGCGTGGAGTCCAAAAACAAAATTCAGTAACAACTACATCCGATTTCATAGGAGCATTTTTAAGTGATAAAACCCGTCAGGAGTTTATGCATCTGATAAGTGCTGATCTGATGAAGTAAATCCCGGAATGAATTCTAATTAATCCGGATTTGAGGTGCGGTTTTAACAGAAGGAGATTGGATTAAGACAAAAAAAAGAGAGGCCCTTTCAATATGAAAGAGCCTCTCTTTTTTCAGACTTAGTATATTGACTAGTATCTGTTGTCACGATTTGAGTTGTAATCTCCGCGTGGTTTGAATGATTTGTTGTAGCCACCGCCACCACGGTTACCGCCACCGCCGAAGCTGCGTTTTGGTTGATAAGATCCGCGTGGTTCTGCTTCTTTAACTGCAATGGTTTTGCCTTCGAGTTCTGCTCCGTTTAAAGTTTCGATTGCTTTTTTAGCTTCTTCGTCATTTGCCATTTCAACAAATCCGAATCCTTTTGAACGACCGGTTTCACGGTCCATAATAACTTTAGCACTGGTTACTTCACCATACTCTTCGAAAATCTCTTGAAGATGTTCACTCTGAATCTTGAAATTAAGATTCGCTACGAAAATGTTCATGTTTAAAAAAATTAATTTAAATAAATTGTGATACGCTCGATAAATCCATAAGTCAGCTTAAAACGCAAAACCTTAAAAAATACAGCTCGAAATTTTAACTCCGGAACATTATGTTTTATCACGCATCAAAAATACATGATTTATAATCAATTCCGTCATTTTGTGAAAATTTTTTTTCTCCGGCATTGAAACTCTGTAAAAAGTGCATCTTTTTATCTTTCAACTAGTTTCATTCCTGAACATTAACAGGTGTTTTATTTCACATTACGAATATACTTTTGCCTGAGTCTATACGTTAATCTTCATTATCTTTGTCAAAAAAATATTTTATCATGCAAGATTTAGACAACAGAAACAGCTACATTCAGGTTGAACAAGTTCAAACAGCATCACGTTCATTTGTTGCGAATGTGTTTTTATGGATGTTTATGGCATTGAGCGTTTCTGCTCTTACTGCCTGGGTATTTGCAAATTCTCCCTCTTTGTTTCAATACTTGATTCGTGAAGGGGGAGGACTCTCTGGATTAGGATTTATTGTAATGTTTGCTCCATTGGGCTTAGTATTTCTGATGAGTTTAGGTTATCAACGCCTTTCTGCATTTGCATTGTCGGTTATTTATGCTCTTTATGCAGTAATTATGGGAATAAGTTTGAGTTTCATTCTTTTGGCTTATACCGCAGAGTCAGTTTACATAACTTTTGGGACTACTGCAGCAGTTTTTGGATTTATGGCCTTATTAGGGTACACTACAAAAACTGACCTAACCAAAATGGGGTCTATTTTACTTATGGCTCTGATTGGAATTATTATAGCTTCTCTGGTAAACTATTTTATGCATAGCAGTCAGTTAGCTTGGATTATCAATATTGCCGGAGTGATTATCTTTACAGGATTAACAGCGTATGATGTGCAGAAAATTAAAAATATGTCGGCACAGGTAGAGCAGGGTACAGAATCAGCCAATAAACTTACCATAATGGCGGCATTAACTCTGTATCTTGATTTTATCAACCTCTTTTTATTCTTGCTACGTTTTATGGGGAACAGAAAGTAAGTGTCAGAGTATCTGTAAAATATACTTAGGGCAAAGATTCAAATGCTGTATTTACAGGATTATGTATCTTTGCCCTTTTAATTTTCAAGAATATCTATTCACCAAAACAAATAGTATGAAGGCATACGTTTTTCCCGGACAGGGAGCACAATTTGTAGGCATGGGTAAAGACCTCTACGATCGTTTCCCCGAAGCTCGTGAAATGTTTGAAAAGGCCAACGAAATTCTCGGATTTCGTATTACAGATCTGATGTTTGCAGGTACTGATGAAGATTTAAAACAAACCAATGTGACACAACCTGCTATCTTTTTGCATTCCGTAATTCTTGCGAAAATGCTGGGAGATGATTTTAAACCAGAAATGGTTGCGGGCCATTCACTAGGCGAATTTTCAGCTTTGGTTGCCAATGGAGCGCTCTCATTTGAAGATGGTCTGGTATTGGTTTCTAAACGTGCAAATGCAATGCAGAAAGCATGTGAGCAAAATCCTTCAACCATGGCAGCTATCCTTGGATTGGATGATAACATTGTGGAAGATGTTTGTGCTGCAATTACCGAAGAAGTAGTTGTCCCCGCTAACTACAATAGCCCTGGCCAGCTGGTTATTTCCGGATCAATGAAAGGAATTGAAATTGCGTGCGAAAGATTAAAAGCTGCTGGTGCAAAACGTGCGTTACCACTGAAAGTTGGAGGTGCATTTCATTCCCCGTTGATGGAGCCTGCCCGCGTAGAGCTTGCCGAAGCAATTCATAATACGCCATTCAAAACTCCTGTTTGCCCTGTTTACCAAAACGTAAACGCACAGGCTGTTACCAATCCGGAAACTATCAAACAAAACCTGATTGCACAACTCACTGCCCCGGTTCGTTGGACTCAAATTGCTCAAAATATGGTTACTGACGGTGGTAAAGTATTTGTAGAAGTTGGTCCCGGTACAGTTTTGCAAGGTCTTGTTAAAAAAGTAAGCAACGAAGTTGAGTGCTTAAGTGCAGTAGTTTAGTCATTTTAACATTCGATATAAAAACAGCAAAGGCTACTCCAAGAGTAGCCTTTGCTGTTTTTATATCGAGTTGAAAGCTTACATAAGCGACTGATTTTTAATTTTTCCGGATGAAAGAGCCTTGTCAAGAGATTTCTCATACTGAGCTTTTATCAAACCCTGCATATAGCTTTCGTTGTGTAAGTCGGTACCGATAAAATCATACATCTGGGCATCAATAAACTTTTCAGCAGTTTTCTTTACAGCCTGATCATAGTATCCACTCAAAGAGTTTGTATTTAACTGAAAGAAAATACCTCTGTCTTTAAGTTCCTCAAACTTATTGAATTTCGTAAACCAGTATGAATACCGTTCCGGATGGGCAAGAATAACTTGAAAACCTTCCAGTTGCAGATTGAAGATGAGTTCTTTCATGCGTGGATGCGGCGAAAAATAAGAGAGTTCTACCAGGATAAATTTTTTCCCAAAAGTGAGCAATGTTCCGGTTTTCAGTTTCTCTTCAAAGCGATCGTCGAGTAAATACTCAGCGGCGGCATCCAATTTTATTTTTATTCCGGCCTTCTCAACTTCTAACCTGAGATTATCGAGCCCGGCCAAAATTATTTCGGGAGTATTGACATACACTTCACCCTGAACGTGAGGTGTGGTTATCAATTTTGAATAACCCAGTTCACTCATTTGGCGGATTAACTCAACAGATTGTTCGATCGTTTTGCAACCATCGTCAATACCTGGAATTAAATGAGAATGCATATCAACACCTATCGCAGCCAAATAAACAGGTTGCGATAGTTTGTCAGTTGCAAATATTTTTGAGAATAAACCCATTTTGTTGTATTAAGATAAGACATTCAACAGCATTAAAGCCTTGTTGTTTTATCGTTTTTGATATTGTTGTTCGTAATAGTATTGATAATTACCGGAAGTTACTTCATTTAGCCATTCTTCGTTGGCAAGATACCAATCAACGGTAATTTCAAGTCCTTCTTCAAATTGTAGTGAAGGAACCCAGCCTAGTTCACGTTGAAGTTTGGATGAGTCAATAGCATAGCGCAAATCGTGACCTGCACGATCTTTTACAAAAGTGATTAACTTTTCGGAAGTTCCCTCCGGACGGTTTAACTTACGATCCATAATTTTGCACAGTAAATGAATCAAATCAATGTTTGTCCATTCATTGTGCCCCCCAATATTATATGTATCCCCATTTTTACCCTGATGGAAAATCAGATCAATGGCTCTGGCGTGATCTACAACATAGAGCCAATCACGGATATTTTCACCTTTTCCATAAATAGGAATTGGTTTGTTGTTTTTTATATTGTTGATTGATAGTGGAATGAGTTTTTCAGGAAACTGAAATTGACCGTAGTTATTGGAACAGTTCGACACAACAATTGGGAGATTGTAGGTATGATGATAGGCTCTTACGAGATGATCACTACTGGCTTTGGATGAAGAATAGGGACTACGAGGATCGTATGCAGTTGTTTCATAGAAGAAACCATCGCTTCCCAGTGAACCATAAACTTCATCGGTAGAAATATGATAGAAACGTTTGCCTTCCATACTGCCAGTCCATATTTTACGGGCTGCATTGAGTAAGTTTACCGTTCCGACAATGTTTGTGAAAATAAATTCCATAGGGTTGGCGATAGAACGGTCAACATGCGATTCGGCAGCAAGATGAATTACTCCGTCAAACTGATATTTTTCAAAAACAGCATTAATTTCATCTGCATTTACAATATCTGCCTTTACAAACTCATAATTGGATTTGGCTTCGATATCTTTCAAATTTGCCAGATTACCGGCATACGTAAGCTTGTCGAGGTTAATAATTTTATAATCAGGGTATTTATTTACAAAAAGGCGTACTACATGCGAGCCAATAAAACCAGCTCCTCCAGTAATCAGGATCGTTTTCATGTTCTGTAAGTTTCGTTTAAATGTAATTCGTAGGTGTAAAAATAAGCATTACAGCCCAATTTCACGTCAAATATATGTTCAGACTCTGCAAAAATTAAAATTTCAGTTCACGCTTATACATTCCAATGGTATTTTCCAGACCGTAGTAGAGTGCATCGCAAATCAGTGCATGACCAATTGAAACCTCAAGTAATCCGGGAATATTTTGTGCAAAAAATTTCAGATTAACAAGACTCAGATCATGACCAGCATTGATGCCCAACCCTGCTTCTATGGCTGTTTTTGCAGCATTTGCAAAGGGAGTAATAGCCGCAACTGGATCTTTTGGGAAAAGATCAGCATAAGGTTCTGTATAGAGTTCAATTCTGTCAGTTCCTGTTTCTACAGCTTTGTAAATTAGTTTGGGGTCGGTTTCTATGAAGATGGAAGTACGGATGCCTTCTTTCTTGAAAATAGCTACGACTTCTTTCAGAAAATCAGTATGTTTCAATGTATCCCAGCCTGCATTAGATGTTAACGCCCCCGGTGGGTCAGGAACCAGAGTTACCTGATTGGGTTTTGCTTTTAAAACCATTTCGATAAATGATTCGGAAGGATAACCTTCTATGTTGAATTCGGTAGTGATAACAGGTTTGATGTCAAATACATCCTGGTACCGAATGTGACGTTCGTCTGGCCGAGGGTGAACTGTAATCCCTTCAGCACCAAAACGCTGACAATCTATCGCTGTTTTTACCACATCAGGATTATTGCCTCCGCGAGCATTGCGAATCGTGGCTATTTTATTGATATTTACACTTAATTTTGTTTGCATCGGTAAGATAGATTTTACGGCTACAAAGTTAACCCAAAATGAATTATAAATTAATCCGAAGTCATATGTGTGTAATGCCGATAGATAGAAATATTAAGGACAATCGAACATGAAAGGATAGTCCTTGTTATTTCTCCAATTGTTAATCTGAAAAGATAAACGTAAATTGTCTCTATTCTGAAAAGTCCTGAGTTCATACAAAAACAATAATTAACGACAAAAAAGAACTATTTTTGTTAATTGCTAAATATCTTATTTTATGTTTGTAGAAGAAATTATCAACCGCGATATAGCACCGCTTCGCACATCTGATCCTGCCTCTTTTGCGATGGGGATGATGGATGAATATAGATTGAATCATCTCCCAATTGTTAATGGCGTTGATTATCTGGGACTTATTTCTGAAAATGATATTTTTGCAGAAAGTGCATTTGATGAGCCGGTAGGCAGTTTAAAGCTATCGCTAAACCGACCCTTTATCGAGGAACACCGTCATATATTTGAGGCTGTAAAACTGGCTGCAGAGTTAAAACTTACGGTAATTCCGGTGGTAAACAAAAAAGAGCAATATTTGGGAGTAATAACACTCGAAAAGCTGGTGTATGCTTTTTCGCGTATGTCAGCAATAGAGAATTCTGGTGGCTTGATTGTATTGGAAATTAACATAAATGATTATTCAATGAGCGAAATCTCGCAGATTGTCGAATCGAATGATGCAAAAATCCTTAGTATGTTTATTAACCCTCATTCCGATTCCACAAAACTGGATGTAACATTAAAGCTAAATAGAAATGATTTAGGATCTATTCTTCAAACGTTTAATCGTTATAATTATATTGTTAAAGCAATTTATGCAGAAGAAGAGTATATGGATTATCTTCATGAACGTTATGATTTGCTCATGAAATTCCTCGATATTTGATGATGCTTTGTTTCAATCGCCTGATTATACTCTTCTGTCTGATTTTTATTGGATTGAATACTTCGTATTCTCAATGCGATACGTTAAGAATAATTTCTAATATTGACATATCAGGAAACTACAAAACAAAACGAAGTGTAATTCTCAGAGAATTAACTTTTTCAGTCGGCGATACTTTATCGCTTTCAATATTATCTGAAAAAATGGCTCAAAGCCAAAAAAACCTGATGAATATTTCGTTATTTAATTTTGTAGAGATTAATAAAGATACGGATACTCTTCAAAGCACAAGGATACTGATAAAAGTTACGGAACGCTGGTATATCTGGCCGATTCCGATTTTTGATTTTGCTGACCGTAACTTTAATGTTTGGTGGAAAACCCGTGATTTTAGCCGTCTGAACTATGGAGTAGATTTGACAATGTATAATTTCAGAGGAAGAAACCAAACTTTGCAAATTATTGCCAGTTATGGATATGATGAACGATTTGGTTTGGCGTATCAGATTCCGGCCATGAATAAAAAGCAGACAATTGGAGTAGGTTTTGGTTTATTTTATCAACGAAGTCACGAACTGGCAATCAATGCAAAATCAAACAAAGAACTTTTTTTCAAAAGCGAGTCGGAATATCCCGATAAACAACTTAGTTTCTATTCGGAAATACTGTACCGTCCTGATATTCATAATCATCACCTTTTTCAGATTGGATTTCAAAACAGAACAGTCTCCGACTCTGTTCGGTTGCTGAACCCCGATTATTTTGATGGATTTCGTCAAAACACAGCACCCTTAATAACGCTCTATTACAAATACAAACACGATTATCGTGATTACAGGCCTTATCCTTTATCAGGAACATATTGGGATATAGAGTTTTTGCAAACAGGAATTCATGTTGAGAAAGATGACGGATTGGCAATTTTGATGGGGAAAGCCACGTATCGAAAATATTTAAAACTTTCGACTAAATGGTACTTCGCGGCAGGAATTTCCGGTATGGTTTTATCTCAAAAAAGGTATCCGTGGTTTCTCGAAAATGGTCTTGGTTACAAGCGTGATTATGTGAGAGGGTATGAATATTACCTGATTAAAGGAAATGCTTATGGACTGATTCGTACGAATTTGAAATACAATCTTCTGTCTACCAAATTGATACGAGCACCTTATGTCCAAAGCGAAAAGTTTAACCCGGTTCCGGTAGCACTCTATATAACTGCATTTGCTGATGCAGGCTATGTGAGTGATTCGTATCTTAAAGATGATAACGAATTGTCAAATAAATGGTTATCTGGATTTGGCATAGGTTTGGACTGGGTAACGTATTACGACAAGGTTATTCGATTTGAATTTTCTGTAAACCGAAAAGCAGAAAGTGGTATTTTTATACACTTTATGAGTTCACTCTAAAATCCCGTTTATGAAAATTGCTTTAATAGGAAAAATGCTTGCTGACGATGGATATTTTTATGTCCAACTATTGGTATCAAGACTTGAAGCATATGATTTTCAGATCACTATTCATCAAAGCTTTTACGAAATAATCCGAAAGAAGGTGCAATTTATGCATATGCCGGAATTTTTTACCGATGAAACATTAATTCAAAGTGAGTGCAATTTACTATTGACAGTGGGTGGTGATGGAACTTTACTTGATACAATTACGTTAGTACGCGATTCAAATATTCCGATTTTAGGCGTGAATCTGGGGCGTCTCGGGTTTTTGGCATCTGTTAACAAAGAGCATATTGATTATGCTTTACAATCAATAAAACAAAATGATTTTTGTTTGGAAGAGCGGGCACTATTACAGATAGAGACTCCCGGCAATCACTTTGGTGAATTAAACTTTGCCTTAAACGATATCACGGTTTACAAAAAAGACCCAAATTCTATGTTGAAAGTAAATGTATCCGTGAATGGGGAATTTCTGAATACATACTGGGGTGACGGACTGATTATAGCAACTCCGACAGGTTCTACGGCATATTCATTAAGTTGTGGAGGTCCGATCATGACTCCTGATTCGGGTAATTTTATCCTAACTCCGGTTGCCCCTCATACATTAACGGTAAGGCCTCTGGTTATTCCTGACAGTTCTGTTTTGAAAATTTATACAGAACTTCGATCTGTTGAATATTTAGTAAGCCTTGATTCCCGGGCACATGCTGTTGAAGCGAAAACAGAGCTTACTTTGCGAAAAGCTCCGTTTTCCATTCAGCTTGTTCGCATGAATAATCATCACTTTTTCAATACAATTCGTGAAAAACTGATGTGGGGAATAGATGCACGAAAGTAAAGATGCTTTGAATCAGAAGCATTTGCGTAAAACAAAAAAATAAACTACTTTTGCTCGCTTTGTATTTTCTGCAAATTGCACATACGAAAGTAGTACCAAAAGTAGTTTTACATAACAAAACATTCAAAAGCAATGAAAAAGGCAGCATTCATTCTGTTAGCATTACTTTTTTCGACAGGTATTTTTGCTCAACGTTCAGAAATTGGAGTGATGGGCGGCATCTCTTATTACATGGGAGATATCAATACCAGTAAGCTATTTTATAAACCCAACTTCATGGGCGGAATTGTATATCGTTACAATTTTAATCCTCGCTGGGCATTTAAAATGAATGCGATATATGGAAAAATAGAAGGAGACGATAAGGATTTTGGAAATATTCGTAACCTGAATTTCAGGTCAAGAATTGTGGATTTATCAGCTCAGATTGAATTAAATTTTCTCCCGTATTTTACCGGAAGTAAAAAAGCCCGCGTTGCTCCTTATATCTTTACAGGGCTGGCTCTTTTTAGTTTTAATCCTCAAACAGATTATGTAGATCCTTTAACAAAGGAGACTCAAACTGTTGATCTTCAACCTTTGAGTACCGAAGGTCAGGGGACTATTGCAAATCCGAATGTTGGTACGTATTCGTTAACTCAGCTTGCAGTTCCTTTCGGGCTCGGCTGTAAAATTAGTTTATCTAAAATTGTTTGTTTGGGTTTTGAATGGAGTTACAGAATGACTTTTACAGATTATCTGGATGATATAAGCGGAAAATATGTTGACCGTGTAAGCCTTGGCGCAGAACGTGGCGAAAAAGCAGTTGCAGTTGCCGACAGAACACCAGAATTACTTGATCCTAACACATTAGCACCGTATTCTCCGAACGAAGCCGGAGCTCAACGCGGAAATTCAAACACCAAAGACTGGTATTCATTTGTGGGTATTTCCCTTACTTTTAAGCTTAACATGAAAGGCCATAGTCGTTGTGATGCATATGGTGGTTCTGGCAATTACAGAGAGAATATTTATCGTTAAACATATCATTTGTCGAAAATCAACGTTTTAGTACACATAAATTTTATTGTAGTAACTTTAGATGAGTTTTAAGGAACAAATAGATTTCAACCGTTTACCCCTTCATGTGGCAATTATCATGGATGGTAATGGTCGTTGGGCAAAACAGCGTCAAAAAGAAAGAACATTTGGTCACGAACATGGCGTAACCGCAGTAAGGGAAACTGTTGAAGCTGCTGCTGAAATTGGTATTCAGCATCTTACACTTTACGCATTTTCGACCGAAAATTGGAACAGACCTAAAGAAGAAGTAAATGCATTGATGAGTCTTTTGGTGAAATCAATACAGATAGAAACTAAAACTCTGAATGACAACAGTATAAAACTTGAAGCTATTGGCGATCTTCCAAGTCTTGAAAAAGAAACCTACGATGTTTTGATGCAGGCAATTGATGACACATCTTCAAATACCCGGATGACGTTAACATTGGCTCTTAGCTACAGTTCACGTTGGGAAATCACTGAAGCGGTAAAAAAAATTGCCTTAAAGGTACAAGCCGGAGAAATTAATCCTTCAGATATTACTTCCGAAATCATATCAACCCATTTATGCACAGCCGGAAAACCAGATCCGGAATTGATGATCCGAACCAGTGGAGAACAACGCATCAGCAACTACCTGCTTTGGCAGCTTGCTTATGCAGAACTCTATTTCACACCCAAACTTTGGCCCGATTTTCGTAAAGAAGATCTTTACGAAGCCCTGGTTCATTTTCAAAACAGGGAACGTCGTTTTGGAATGACCGGTGACCAAATCAGCAACTTAAACACTGTCCTTTAATATTAATAAAAGCAACCTCTTCCATGTATCATAATCCTCAAACACACTTACGTCTTTCATTATTTTTCGTTCTGTTTTTTGCTTTATTTTTTCCAGTTTCAGGCATTACTCAAATTACCATTGGTGATGATGTAAATTCTGTAGATTATGGAAATCCAAAAGAGTATGAGATCGGAGGAATTACTGTTTCTGGTGTTCAGTTTTTAGATAACAATGCCATCTTAATGATTACCAATCTCAACGTTGGCGAAAAAATTGTGATTCCGGGAGACAAAATTACTCAGGCAATTGATAAACTTTGGGAGCAGGGTCTTTTTGAAAATATTAAGATTTCGATTACCAAGATGCAGGGAAGTATTGTATTTCTGGACATTTACCTCCAGGAACGTCCTCGATTGACTAAGTTTTCATTTGTTGGTATTCGAAAAGGTGAAGCAGATAAAGTGAAAGAAGCAATTAATATTTCCAGTGGAGACGTTGTTACCGAAAATCTTGCAATTCGTTCTAAAAATAAAATCAGAAAACATTTTATTGATAAAGGGTATCTGGATGTAGATGTTAATGTACGTCAGGTAGTTGATACATCTTCGGCAAATGGAACTATTCTCTACTTCGATATCAAAAAGAATAAGCGTATCAAGGTTAATAAAATAAATTTTGTCGGGAACTCAATCTTTTCGGATGAAAGTGGTCGCCGAAAACTCAAAAATACAAAGGAAAAACGTTTCTGGAGACTCTTTAAATCCTCAAAATATATCCGTGAAGACTTTGATGACGATTTAACAAAGGTAGTAGCATATTATAATGAATTGGGATACAGAGATGCAAAAATAGAGCGGGATTCTGTTTATAGAAGTAATAAAAAAGCAATCAACATAGATATTTACGTAAACGAAGGCAGAAAATACTATTTCAGGAATATTAGTTGGGTTGGAAACACAAAGTATTCTTCTGAACAATTGGGTAATATATTGAAAATCAGAAAGGGAGATACCTATAACCAACAAAAGCTTGAACAAAATCTTTCATTTAATCCTCAAAGCGTTGATGTTAGTTCGCTTTACATGGACGATGGCTATTTGTTTTTTCAGGCAATTCCGGTTGAAGTTCAGGTAGATAATGATTCAATTGATATTGAAATCCGTATCCGTGAAGGAAAACAGGCTCGTATCAATAAGGTAACGATCAAAGGAAATTCAAAAACAAACGATCATGTTATTCTCCGTGAAATCAGGACTCAGCCAGGTCAGCTTTTCAGTCGTTCAGATATTATTCGTACCCGAAATGAACTTGCCCAGTTGAGGTACTTTAACCAGGAAACAATTAAGCCTGTTCCAATTCCAAATCCCGAAAATGGTACAGTTGATATTGAGTATCAGGTAGAAGAGACTTCTTCCGATCAGCTTGAACTCTCCGGAGGTTGGGGAGGTGGTTATGTTGTGGGAACATTAGGACTATCCTTCAATAACTTTTCTGCACGAAACTTCTTTAAAAAATCAGCATGGAGACCATTGCCATCGGGCGACGGACAAAAACTCAGCCTACGTGGTCAAACCAATGGAAAATATTACTATTCGGTAAGTGCTTCATTTACAGAGCCATGGCTTGGTGGCAAAAAACCTCAGTCATTAAGCGTTTCTGTTTACCATTCTGTTCAAACAAACGGTTATGACAGTGAAAGCAGCCAATATGCTTCTCTTGTAATTAATGGAATAACCGTTGGATTAGGAAAACGTTTGAAATGGCCTGATGATTATTTCACGATATATCATGCAGTTAACTTGCAACGCTATTCTTTAAAAAATTATTCTTCACTCTTTTCATTCAGCGATGGAAATTCAAACAATGTCAATTATAGCTTCACCATTGCCCGAAACTCTATTGATGCACCTATTTACCCACGTTACGGCTCTGAAATCTCATTAACAGTTCAATTGACTCCTCCGTTCTCTATGTTTAACAAGAAGAATTACAATACAATTAGTGATAAGGAACGTTATGAATGGATGGAATACCACAAATGGAACTTTAAGTCTTCATGGTATTTCAATTTGGCGGGAAAGTTTGTCCTCAACACACGTGCCCGTTTTGGATTTTTAAGTTATTATGACTCAAAAACCGGATATCCTCCATTTGAAAGATTCTACGTAGGAGGGGATGGCTTATCAGGCTATGCACTGGATGGCCGTGAGTTAATTGCCTTACGTGGTTATGGAAATAATACATTAACACCCTTAAATACAAGTAGTTCTAGTTCTGAAAGTTATGTTGGTGGTACTGTTTACGACAAATACACTGTTGAACTAAGATATCCATTTTCATTAAATCCAAGCGCAACCATTTATGGTTTGGCGTTTATGGAAGGTGGAAATGCATGGGAAAGACTTGGTCAGTTTAATCCGTTTGATATGTTTAAATCGGTAGGTGTTGGTGTTCGCGTCTTCCTTCCAATGTTTGGAGTACTCGGTTTAGACTGGGGCTATGGCTTCGACAACGTTCCCGGTATTCCCGGAGCAAACAAAGGTCAGTTCCACTTCTCTATCAATCAGTCAATTGATCAGTAATAAAGTTTTGGCACAGGATTTGGTAAGATTATAGAAATTAAAGATCATATAACCATGAAAAAGATTCTCTTCGGCTTATTGATTATTGTGTGGGCCTCATTTGGATACGCACAAAAATATGCATATGTTGACACGGAATATATTTTGAACAATATTCCCGAATATAAAGATGCACAGGAACAAATTGATGAACTCTCACTGCAATGGCAAAAGGAAATTGAACAAAAATTCAAAGCCATTGATAAAATGTATAAAGATTACCAGGCTGAATCTGTTTTGCTTCCTGAAGATTTAAAGAAAAAACGTGAAGAAGATATTGTAGCTGCTGAAAAAGAAGCAAAAGATCTTCAACGTAAACGTTTTGGGAAAGATGGCGACTTATTTAAAAAACGTCAGGAACTTATTAAACCTATACAGGATAAGGTTTACAATGCTATTGAAAAACGTGCTCAGGAAAAAGCCTATGTATTTGTATTCGATAAAGCATCTGGAACAGTAACCATCATTTATGCTGATCCTAAGTATGATATTAGTGATGAAATTCTGGATGATATGGGTTACAAACTCAATAAAAAACCAACAGGTACTGGTAATACTGGCTCAGGTACAAAATCTGCACAACCCACCGAAACTCAGGAGAAAAAACAAGGAAACGCCCCCGGAACACCTCCTGTTCGCAGGTAAGTTGTCAATTTCATAAATAATTGTAACTTTGGCATCTTCAATTAGGAATATTAAAAACAACTTATACAATGAAAAGTATCACAAAAATCACCATTCTTCTTATTTTTCTTTCATTTAGCGTAGCAGGATTTGCTCAAAAACCGATCAAACTCGGACATATCAACTCTGATGAACTCCTCAAAAAATTACCAGAAAAGGATACCGTTGAAGCAAAACTTGCAAAGTATTACAAAGAACTGGAAGCTACGTTAAAAAGCATGCAAACTGAGTTTGAAAATCGTTATAAGGACTTTACTGAAAAATCAGCTCAAATGTCTGAACTGATAAAACAGACCAAAGCTCAGGAATTACAGGATATGCAAAGCCGCTATGAAGAATTCCAGCAGAATGCTCAGAAAGAATTCCAACAAAAACGCTCTGAAATGTATGAGCCATTAATCAATAAACTTAAAAAGGCAATTGAAGAAGTTGCAAAAGAAAATAAGTACACGTATGTTTTCGACAGTAGCGTAGGCGTTCTTCTTTACAGTGAAGATAGTGAAGATATAATGCCTATGGTGAAGAAAAAGTTGAATCTCAAGTAGTATTATTTTATTGAAAGATATTCAGAAAGTGGCTGTCTGAAAAGCCTCTATCTGGTAACAAAGACTTTCCCGATTTTTGATACTCAGTTTGACAGTTCTTAGTAAATAAGTTGTCATATTGAGGCCCGAAGATCGGGAAAATTTATTATAGTGGCGGCTTTTTAGACTGCCACTTTTGTTTTATGGCATAAGATTTGTTTAAAGATATGTTAATCAAAGACAATTAACCAAATGTTGTTTATTTTTACACCCCTAAATTGTTTTTAACAAACCAATTATCAAATCAACACATTTTTGCCATGAAAAAAATTATGTTCACGCTTACAATCCTGCTTTTATCAGGTTTTGTAACTTTTACGCAAACCCCTGAAAAAAAACTTAGTAAACTCCCTTCCGTGAAAGTAAAAACGCTGGATGGGAAAACGATTAATACCGCTGAATTAAGTAATGATGGTAAACCGTTTATCATCAGTTTCTGGGCTTTATGGTGTAAACCTTGCGTAAAGGAGTTAACAGCTATTGCCGAAGTATATGAAGAATGGCAAAAAGAGACAGGCGTAAAAATTTACGCAGTTTCTATTGATGATGCACGCTCTTCCTCACGGGTTAAACCAACTGTGGATGGGAATAATTGGACCTATGATGTATTGCTTGATGCAAACAGCGAATTTAAACGTGCAATGAATGTAAATCAGATTCCTCATATGTTTATCGTAAACGGAAAAGGCGAAATTGTTTGGCAGCATACTTCTTTTGCAGATGGTGGCGAACTTGAAGTAATTGAAGAAGTTCGTAAGGTTCTGGCTTCTTCAAAAAATTAATCAATCTTTTAATGTCCTATTTCTTTATCTATGAACAGAAAAATACTGATTCTGATTATTGCACTTTTTCCGGGATGTCTGTTTGCACAAGGCTTTCTGGAAGGAGGGAAAGTTACAGGTAACTTTCAGCTCGATGCGCAATATTATAACAAGGATTCATTAATCGGAGCACCGGATGTTCCTGAAAAAATGTTACTGAACGGCTTCGCGAATATCCTCTATACACAAGGAAATTTTAGTGCAGGTGTAAGATATGAAAGCTATCAGAATCCAATGCTTGGTTTTGATAAACGTTATAAAGGAAGCGGTTTTGCATACCGTTTTGCTTCCTATACTAACGATCAGTTTGAAATAACGGTTGGGAATTTTTATGAACAGTTTGGAAGTGGATTGATTCTCAGAAGTTATGAAGAACGTAATCTTGGTCTTGATAATGCATTTGATGGTATTCGTGTAAGATATAATCCTTTTCAGGGCGTAACCGTAAAAGGATTGATTGGCGAACAACGTTATTTCTGGGAAAAAGGACCGGGAATCGTTCGTGGTGCAGATGCTGAATTTCAACTGAATGATTTGATTGGCGCTATGGAAGATTCTAAAACCAGAATTAGCCTTGGTGCCAGCATGGTAAGTAAATATCAGGCTACCGAAGATATCATATTCGGATATATTGATACTGTGGGTTATAAGTACGTATTGCCCGAAAATGTAGCAGCCTTTGCCGGACGAATCGGGTTAAACCGCGGTAACTTTGGATTGAATGTAGAATATGCTCATAAGTCGAAAGATCCGAATGCCGATAATAGCTTTGTCTATCGTGATGGCCAGGCATTGTTACTTACAGCAACGTATTCTCAAAAAGGACTGGGTATTTATCTTTCGGCAAAGAGAATTGATAATATGGCGTTTAAAAGCAAACGTACAGAAAAAGGAAATATGCTGAATATCAACTATCTTCCAGCATTAACAAAACAGCATACCTATAGTCTGGCTGCAATTTACCCTTATGCAACTCAACCTAACGGCGAAATGGCTTTACAGGGCGAAATTGTATATACCATCCCTAAAGGAAAATTATTAGGGGGTAAATATGGTACAGAAGTAAAATTAAATTTCTCGAGAGCAAATTCGATTGATAAAACGAATTTGAATGATACAACCGGCTATGAATCGTCATTTTTCAAACCGGGAGATGAGCTTTATTTTCAGGATATCAACGTTGAAATTGCCAAAAAATTCAGCAAGAAACTGAAAGCTACATGTACATACATTAACTTGATCTATAACCAGTCGGTTATTGAAGGCCATCCGAATGAGCCGGATGTAAAAGCAAACATTGCCATTGCAGATGTAACCTGGAAATTTACAGATAAGAAAGCATTACGTACAGAAATTCAGCATCTTTGGACAAAAGAAGATGACAAAAACTGGGTAATGGGTCTGTTGGAATATTCCATAGCCCCGGCTTGGTTTTTCTCCGTTTCCGATATGTATAATTACGGGAATGATGTAAAAGACAAACAAATTCATTATATGAATATTGCGGCGGGATATTCCCGTGGAACAAACAGAATTCAGCTTTCGTATGGTAAACAACGTGAAGGAATAATCTGTGTTGGAGGTGTTTGCCGTCAGGTTCCTGCTTCCAATGGTTTTTCATTGTCAATTACTTCAAGTTTTTAATGCTTAATTGAATGTTTATGAAGAGAATAAAGCATATATCACTCATTATAATGCTGGTAGTAGGTTCCGGTTTTCTGAACACTTCCTGCGATAAAATGGATGGCCGGTATCTTACGCCGTTTAAACAAAGCGAATGGACCGGACGAAGAGTTCTGCTCGAAGATTATACAGGGCAAAAATGCCCAAATTGTCCGGCTGGTGCAAAAATTGCAAAGGATTTAAAAGATCTCTATGGAGAAAAACTTATTGTGGTAAGTATTCATGCAGGTTGGTTCGCCAAACCGGACAATAATCCTCCGTTTAATACTGATTACAGAACGGTAGCAGGAACAGAATATGACGATTATTTCGGAATAGGACTGGTCGGAAATCCAAACGGTATGGTTAACCGTACGGGATGGAAGGGAAGCCATATCCTTTCACCAAATGCGTGGACATCAAAAATAGTTTCTGAAATGAACAAGGCTCCGCAAGTTGAAGTAGAAATTGCAAAAGACTATACGGCTGCAACCCGAAATCTCTCGATTGATGTTAAAACTACCTTTAAAACTACCCTTCAGAAAAACCTTAAATTATTAGTTTGGATTACAGAAGACAGCATTGTTTCTCCTCAGCAAAATAATGATCCGAATATTGGAACGGTTGGGGTTATTCAGGATTATGTACATCGTCACATGCTCAGAGGAACTGCTAATTCAACCTGGGGAACATTAATAGCCAATACATCGGTTGCAGTACCCAAAGGAACAGTGAAGAATAATAACTTTACCTACTCTCTTCCTGCAAACTGGAAAGATAGTAATTGTTATATTGTTGTGTTTGTGTATGACGATCAAAACAAAGAGGTGTTTCAGGCAAATGAGCTGAAAATCAAATAAACTGATTTATCGTATTAAAGAGGGGCTGTCTAAACAGCCCTTTTTTATTTCTGTTCAATTAGAATGGATATCCGATCCCAAAATTAAGCACAAAGTTTGAGAGTTTCTGTTTTCCGATTACCCATCTTTCCGATTCTGGTTTTGCCGGATCCCTTACAGGCACTGCTGCATCAACACGGATTACAAAGTACGAAAAGTCGAAACGAGCCCCAAAACCGGCTCCGATTGCAATTTCCTTGTAGAAGTCCTTGATGTTGAAATATCCTCCCGAAAAGCTCTCATTCGGGCTGTTAAGCCATACATTTCCTGCGTCAACAAACAACGCACCCTTAAGCATTCGATAAATCGGGAAACGATTTTCAGCACTGAATACCATTGTAAGATCTCCTACACGATCGAAATTGTACGCAGACGGATTACTATAACTTCCGGGACCTAACGAACGAATTGCCCAAGCCCGGATATTATTAGTCCCTCCGGCAAAAAATCCCTTTTCATAAGGTAATACTTTCGAATTCCCGTATGGTGTT
>Ga0209639_1001246_pt1 | contig 26979 bp, 22 predicted proteins | sample EPASupsiteHSE605_FD_187268 | JGI IMG/M metagenome (GOLD analysis project Ga0209639, IMG submission 187268) | Bioremediated contaminated groundwater from EPA Superfund site, New Mexico - Sample HSE6-05 (SPAdes) (version 2) | ecosystem: Environmental > Aquatic > Deep subsurface > Groundwater >... | reverse complement strand
ATCAACAAGGTGGCAATCAGCACCTGAAACGATGAAATGGATGCAGCCATGTAGCGCTTTGCCCCCGAGCGCCGCGATACAATGGCGGTTGCTGCCACTCCCATTCCAACGCCAACGGCATACACCAGCGTGTTGATGGATTCGGTGAGTCCTACTGCCGATACGGCATCGGAGCCCAGTTTTGAAACAAAGAAAATGTCGGCTATGGCAAATAAAGATTCCATGAGCATTTCGAGCACCATGGGAACCGACAGCAGAAATATGGCTTTGGCGGTGCGACCGCTGGTATAGTCATATTCCTTTCCGGCAATGGCATCGCCTATAAGCGAGCCCAGGCGCCGGATGCCCTGAAAATTAACGCTGAAAAGAGAAAATCTGTTTTGTTTTTTATATGGTTTCATAATGTTTTCGTTTTATGTGATTTTGCATGCCCGGATCCTGTCCTGGTTTTCTAACAATCATTGAACGAACAATGGCCGCCGATGCAGCTTTGGTGATGGTAAGGCCGACGGCCTCAAAATACAGTGTTTTCATTTTTTTGGTTTTGGTTTTTGGTTTATACACGGATTTTTCTCCCCGCGGGCTTCATCCGCCGGAGAATTTCTTTGCTCAGAAAATCAGTTGAATTGCGGAATCAGCGCTTTGTTACAAGGGTGACAGCCAGGATAAAAAAGTTGACAGCAAGCGATTTCATAAAATTCCCGCAATGGTTTGTGGTTGCAAAGGTAGTGTTTATTTCAAAATACAATCAATTCATTTTAGAAAATTGTACTCCATAGCTGTAACAAAAACCAATATTTGCATTAACAGGTAGTATTTGAATACAGTTTAATACGCTGAAATTATGAAACAACTTTTTCTTTTATCAATTCTGACGTTGTGCTTGTCGCAATTTTCTGCGGGTCAGAATTCGCTGCGTTATGCCCAAGCCACCACCTTTGTTGAAAATGAAGGTACAGAGCCATTTCTGATTTCAACACGGCCTGTTACCAACCGCGAATATTTGTTGTATTTGCTCTGGATTTACGATGTATACGCAATAAACTATCCCGAAACTCTCGTTGAGCTGTTGCCAGGAAATCTGGCTGATTCGGCCATTTATAGCACGTATGAGTATGGCGGCTCTCTGTTTCAGAACTGGTACGATCATTCCGAGCCCTTTGTGCGCGATTATATGATGAATCCGGCATACCTCGATTATCCTGTCATTGGCATCACCTGGTATCAGGCCTCGAAATGCTGCCACTGGCTGTCGGACCGGTACAACGAATTTTTCCTGATTAAAAACGAATATTTTGCATTCGATCCAAATCAGATGAATGAGGAGTGCTTTATTTCCGAATCGTATCTGGCCGACATGTACTATGGCAGCCGACGGATTGAAAAAACTCCGGCATGGTCTGACCGTCTGATTCTGCCTTGCTTCCGATTGCCCACCAGCAACGAACTTGCTGTTGCAAAAAACAGCGCCGGTATTCAGACCGCGTTTAAATCGTATGCTTTCGATCAAAATGGTTTTTTATCCTTGTGGAATACATATTATCTGAACATGAGACCGGATAGAATGATCTTCAGCTATGCAGGCGGTGTAAAGGATACTGTGTTGTTTAATAATGCAAACCGCGTTTACACTGTGAAAGACTTTCCGGCGTTGACACTCGACCGTTTACCGGAGCAAAAAACCCTTTCGGTTGCTGACATTTATTTTCAGTCTGGGCAAGCGCTGACGACCGTTTCAGGCGAATTTGAAAAAGACTCGCTGGGACAAATGCATTATATCATTATTGGCGAAACAACCGATCAGGAGCCGGTTGCAGTTGTCCGCTACCAGCGTGAACCCGATCCGGATCGGACTGATTCCGGCTACGAACCAAAACCCATTGTTGCCATGTCCGATGCTGAAATGCGCTGTTTTCACTGGGCGTGCAGTATTAAAAAAGGTCAATTTGCAAAACATTAAAATGGCAAAGACGGTTCAAAAAAACAAAAGATATTACAATAATACACATTGCATCTAAATATTTATTACATTTGTTAGTATTAATTTTAGTTTTCGAGATCTATTTAAACATCTGAAACATGAAATATGTTGTTTGTTTAGCACTGATGTTTAGTGTCGCTCTGGGCTCCACGGCTCAAAACTGGCGTCCGCTTACCTCTTCCGAAAAATTCAATTATCTCGATGCTCAAAACAACTATGTTACCTTTTGGGCCGATTCTGTTTCGGTTTCAGGCAGCGACACCACACTGTTTCTGAATAAAATTCTGAAAAAGGTTAAAAACGGCGGTTCTCCGTCTTATTATCTTGGCTCATATCTCGAAAATCAGTCGCAGCACTTTTTATCAAACATGACTTTCGAACCCGGTGGCAATGTATATTTCAGAGAAAACGACAGTGTTCATTATTTGCTGAAAACCACGGCCGGACTGTCCGACACCTGGTTGTTCGATTCGTTGAACAATATTACAGCCACCGTTGCTCAATGCGGAACTCAAGCGGTTTTCAACACACCGGATTCCATAAAAGTGATTGCGCTTTCGAGCAACGACACCATCATTCTCTCCAAAAACTTCGGAATACTGTCGTTTCCGGTATTTGATTCGATCAATCAGTATATCACGCTGGCCGGCATCGAAGGCCGGGATTCGGGGGTGGTTATTCCTGATTTCTATGATATTTTCAGCGTGGATACCGGGGTTGTTTTGTATTACAGAAACTACTATTCATCCCATTCCGTTTCAGAAAATGAATACCAAAAGGTAAAAATAAACTATTGTATTGTCAGTCCCGATTCGGTTCAATGGAATGTTGATTATTGGTCGGCAAAATTCATTCATGGCAATTATGGTGCGGGAGACGATACTGTTTATACGTCAGGACAAAATGTTTTCCGGACATATCAAAAGAGCAAGTTCGCTTTTGGCAACTTCTACGGCGGGCAGATCTGGGGAAACAATGTTGCCGGCCAACATTACAAACCAGTCACGGTGACAACTTTTCCCGCGTTTGATCATGTTATCATCAAATCGGTTCCTTATAATCAATTTTGTATGGCCTGGGATTCAGATACTATTTTGTTTTCCACAAAACCCTACGAATGCAGCGATATTTCGCAATCATACATCCTGGCTGAAGGATTGGGAATGATTGATGATGCATTCATGCAGTACAATTATAATCCATATTCAACCTATCGTGGAACAGAGCTGATCGGATTTATACGCGACAGTATTGCATTTGGAACAATTAAACCTGATTCGCTTTTTACCGACTCAACCAGTATACCGCCCGACACAACAGCAGTACCTTTGACCTTCAATATTTATCCCGTTCCGGCAAGCGATTATCTCGATGTTGAATCAACGGTTGCCACCGATGGATTTGTGCTCACCATGTACGATGTAATGGGTCGTCCGGTTGAATCGAAAAACCTGAACAATCTTACAACCCGCATCTATTCAAATATGCTGGAGTCGGGCATTTATTTTATTCACATCACAAACGGAGACTATTCGCAGAAATTCACCATCATGGTTCAATGATTTCTGCTGTTTGTTAATACGGCTTTAAGCGTACACCGAATACAGTATGAGAGTGAAGCTACCGCATGTCGTATGCGTTTTGCGTTGCGCTCTATGCGTTGTGCACTGTGCGTTGCGCTACTCCTTCACAAACCTCACCACCTTCGAGCCGCCGACACCACTGATACGCAGCAGATACATGCCTTTGGCGTAGAAACTCATATCCACATCGAGGGTGAAATTATTATCGGCAGTTCCTTCAAATAAGGTGGCGCGTTTCTGCCCGGTCATATCAAACAACTCAATGGTTAGAAACTGTTCACTCTCCGCAACAAGCGTCAGTGTTGTGTTATTAACGCATGGATTTGGATTGAGCCTCACACCCACCGCAAGCTCTGTTGCAGCTGTTGTATCGTACATGTAATAATCTTCCCACAGTGGCATATCAAAATCTTCTTCTTCGTAATTATCTTCAGAATAGACAATGGGTGCGCGCTGATCCATAGGCACACTAATCAGGGTATCGTAATAGCTACCACGATAGTTCTCACTCCAGGGCGGTGCCGCCATGTTTTTATAAGGAAGGCCATTGCAGCTATAACTCTCTATTCGTGCCAAAAAATGCGCACCAGCATCTACCCGGAAACCATCGGTGAGTTTGATGCTTTCGCTTGCTTTGAGGGTGACATCACCATTATATCCGGGAAGATATTGTCCGCTCAAAGGAAACAATGCTTCATTTGAAATAACTATATCTGTTTCAATGGTACTTATTGCATTTATCTCTTCCGGATAAGCAATAGTTCCATATTCTATTCCTCCACCAAAAGGATAATAGATTGGGTAATAGGCAGAAATATTTCTGTTGTTTTGATTAACGTAAGGATGAAAACTATAATGCTGCCCTTCATAATCAAATCCATTCGGAAAAGCCAGGCATGCGAGATTGTAGAGGAGCATGTAATCTAAACCAGGATAAACACCATCATGCCCAGTACTGTTATAAAGTTGAGAAGCCAGATCAGAGTCATATTTATATTCAGTATCCCAGCCGGTTGAAACGTAATGATCGCCAATTCCGAAGTAATGATGATAGCAATATGGGCCACCACATGGAGCAGTATAAAGATCATCAATAAGATATTCAAACGGATACTTATACTTTTTTTCGCTCAAATTCTTGTTGTTTACAGCTGCCCACAACAATAAATAAAATGTATGAATGTTTGCTTGATTGCCAATATTAGTAATTGCTTTATATGGTGGATTTGGACTTGCTTCAGATAACGCAATTAACTTTGAGTATAACCCTCGATTATAAAAATTTTCATTATTATTTATGCATTATAAAACAATACTGATGACTGATACTGTAAAAAAGAACTCCCCCCAAATACCCCAACATCGCCCATGTCAATTAATGGCATCATTCTATTCACTACACTTGCGACACCCCATAAATATCCTCCAGAGTAACCTCCATCATCAGCTAAAATTGGAGTAAAATCTGGAAATCGCATCTGATAGTATGGGGAATTCATGATGCTATAATATCTATATGCAATATTGATTGCTTTCATTTTTGTCGAAAAATCAGATACAAAATAAGAAACTAAAGCCAATCCCATTAAATCGCCGATAATCTCGTCATTGCTCGTAAAACATTCATCTTTCCAATAGTTCCAGTATGTTTCATTGTGTGTCGAATAGGCAGCTACGTCAAAAACATGTTCAACATCATTATCATCTGTCCAAATATGTGGATACTGATAATAGTAATTTGAAGGATCTTCGTATTTGTTTCTTGCGCGAACACAATTAGAATTAATCGAAAAAGGAAGGCCTGGAAGACCTGATATTTGAGTGCTGTAATCGGAAAAAGATCCATTTGCTAAATTCACATTAAGATATTCTGTCATTGGTTGAGATAGAATCGATGGGTAATCATCGCGTATAAAAAAGCCGTCGTATCGACTTGTAAACCAAAAGTTGTTCCAGGGAGCATCTCCTTCGCAATAATCCATTCTATTCAATGCATCCAAGGCCAGATTCAGTTCCTGCAGAGTAGTAATAGCATCAGCATTTTGACCATTGTCTTTCAGTAATTTATACTCAGTAGCCAGCAAACCAATATAGTATCCCTGAAGTTTATGCGTATTTGCAGTTTCAACACCTTTATAAATTGCCCAATGTTGACCGAAATCTTTGTTGGCGTTACGGCAAGTCTATACAACAGATTGACCGGATTCGGTTCCTGGCATGACAAAGTATTTTAATCGGTCCCGATAATACCAATATTTCGTTTGCGAGTCATTAAATGACACTTGGCAAAACAGCTGATATGAAATGATAATAGTTAAAAGACAAATGAAGATCGTTTTCATGAGTTCGAATTTAATTATCCTATATTGTAATCACAAGAAACCAAACAGTCACAAATGCAATGAGAAAAACACAAAGCAAAACCAACTCAATAGTCAAGACAGTCTTTATCATAATAATTCCAGCCCATTTATCCTTGTTTTGCAGCATTTTCTTTTTGGCAAATATAAATGCTACTGCACTCAAGATAAAAAACAATAAACAAAGCAATAAAACAAAGCCCGGAACCCAAAGAAGAGCAAACAATAAAAATGAAATAATGGATAGTCCCAGCAAAAAAAAACCAAGAATTGCCATTGGATGAACTTTTATAATTATATTAGAAAGTGAAATAACTGGCTGAATTGAGGCTTTCCTACTACAAAAATTGTTAAATGCCTTTAAATATTCGAAATCAAAATTTTTCGTACACTTATCAAAACTCTTTTCTTTCGAGATGTATCTTTCTGGAACTGGATCAATCAATTGACTGGCAGAAATTGTATCAGCATTGCCTGGTTCAACAATTTCAGAAAACGATGCGGTCTTATCTTGAGTAGAAATGCTGTCAGCGGATTGATTCCTAAGGCATCGTATATTGTGACTCTCAGCCAGATTGCCAATGAAGAATCCCTTCATATGCTGTCGCTTTTCTATTTGACAAGAAGACAAAATAACTGATCCGAGAAAAACAAGTTCGAATACCAATATGGCACTGCGAGCAGATTGCGCAAAAATACTTCTGATTGATTTTGTTTTCATGGCTTTGTTTTTTACGAGGGTTCAATGCAATACTGAGTTATATGTGCGGTTTGAATACTACATTCCCACGGAATATCATCCTCGCATTTATCCATCCGTATTAATGCATCCAGCGCCAGATTTAGTTCTGAAAGCGTTGCATTTGCCGATGCAATCTGTCCATTATCATTCAGTAATTTATACTCGGTTGCCAGTAAGCCCACATAGAAACCCATCATCATTCTGGGTTGTACAGTTTGTATTGTTTTTGTTGTTCCATCCCATTGATCAAAAGAAGGATTTCTGATTGAAAACAATATGCTTTGACCCGGTTCTGTTCCTGGCATAACAAAATATTTCAACCGATCTCTGTAATACCAGTACTTAAAGGCATTTTCAGTTGTATTTAGTGTCTGGGCTCCGATTTCGGTTATACATAAAAAAAATAACACAAATAGCAATATTATATGTTTCATGGCTAATTATTCTCAAATTTTATCACATATACGTTTTGTACGCTATCCGTATGTTCAAGCCAAAGCTCATCGTGCCTAAGCTTTATAATGTTATATTCGCCAATATTCCTTGTGATTAATGGATATATTCCACAAATCATAGACTCTTGCCCAAACATATGAAATCCAACTAAAATTTTAGTGACATTCGCAGTTATACCATCGGGATCATCCGATTCAAAACTCCATCCGCCTGCAGCTATTTCACTATTACCTTCAAAAACATCAATTCCAGAAGTTTCGCCAAGTCCGGATTCATAGTGGCCGTTAAAATAAAGACTCCAATCATAATTGGCCGTCCACTGTGCAGTAAGATCAGAATCGTTTTTCATAAACGACACAACGTGCCATTTTTTACCGCACAATCTGCCTTCCGGGCTTCTGAAACTAATACACGGCCCATCCTCATATCTGCCGCAAGCAACCATGGTGAAGATAGCAAATAATATTGTCAGTCCCGATAGCCATCGGGAGAGAGCGAGAGCGAAAATGTTTTTTATTGATTTTGTTTTCATGACTTTGTTTTTTACTAGGGTCTAGAACAGGACTTGAGTAATATATGCGTATTGAACATTTCTAATCCATGGAATATCATCCTCACAATAATCTATTCTATTCAAAGCATCCAGTGCCAGATCCAGTTCTTGCAATGAAGCGTTTGCATCGGCATATTGACCATTATCTTTCAACAATCTATATTCTGTAGCCAGCAAGCCAATATAATACCCATTAATCTTTCGGGTTTGCCCCCATTCGGCTCCATCATACTGCAACTCTGTCCCACCAGATCCGTTTGAGTTTCTTGAGGTCATCAATACAGAAGCGCCTTCTTCTGTACCAGGATATACAAAGTATTTCAACCTGTCTCTGTAAAACCAGTATTTTGTCGCATTCTCATTCAATACTTGCGAATAAATACCGGGCCCACTAATAAATAGAATTAAAAGAATAACTGTTGTTTTCATACTCTATTCTTTGAATTTAATTACATATTCATCACTTCCATCGTTGAGGTACAACCACATTTCATCGTCGGTTAATCTTGTTATTGTAAATACAGGCGCTTCATCATCTCCTGTACTAACATAGACTGGGTAAAAATATCTACCGGGATAAATTGAAGTATCCATATAATTACTCATGCCTAACGTCACTTTGTCTTCAATATTGACAAAAACCTGATATCCTGTTGAATATGAAATCAAAGAATCATTACACTCGATAAATCCTGATACTTGAAGACTATATACAGATCGTTCATATTCGGAAATTTTGAAACTTTGATCGTAATAAGAATTCCAGTAAGAGGTCATATCAACACCATTTTTTGAGATATATTCAATTCGATATGTCCCTAAGATTCTATTCATCACAGATCTGAAACTTATTTTCGGCCCGTCATCAAATTTACTACATCCTACAACAGATAACAGAATAAGAGCGAGAGCGAAAATATTTCTGATTGACTTTGTTTTCATGGCTTTCAAATTTATGGTGTCAATTGGATTCTTTCTCTTCAATCATTTTCCTCAACTCCTCATTTTCCTTTTTCAGATCAATGACATAGAGGGTGAGCTCTTCAATTTTGCGGAGCAGGGTGCCGTAGCTTTCACCCAAAGATAAACCATTCTCGCTTACCTCGGTTTCGGAAGGCACATCGGGCAGAGGACCGTTTCCGGGTGTTTCAGAAATTGGATTTTCATAATTGATCTGTAATTGGTACTGCAATACTATAAAATAAATTATAATTTGTCAAATATGTTTTATTTTTTGTTTGTTCTAATTAATTTTTTCACTGCGTTTATTGAATATTAATCGACATACTAAAATTCAATTACTTATTAACACTTCTGTTTTTCGACAAACAATGTCATTATGCCTTTAAACAGGAGCTGCATATTATTCCTCGGCAAATCACCGTACATAAATCCAGTTTAAGTGAGCAGTCCGCCGCCGCGGAGAGTGCGAAGCTACCTCATGCCGCATGCTTCTACGTCACCTTTCAACTTGAGGACTTTCAACTTTCCACTCACGAAGAGCTTAGTACTCTGCGGTTGGGTGTAGTCTGAAAAAGTAATTCCTGCGGGTTGAGTCTGGAGACTCAACCCCACAACTCCGTATAAAAAGACTACACCCAACCGCCGGTGCGTTGTGTCCGCCGCGGCGGGATGTGCTCTGCGCGTTGTGCCGCATGCCGCATGCCCTATGCCTAATACAGTGCGAGTGAACAGTGTGAGAGCGAACCTCATGCCGCATGCCTCATGCCCTATGCTATATATCAGCACACTTGTCACGTTTCACGTGATCAGCACATTAATCATTAATTCGTACCTTTGCAAAAATTTTCAAATGAGTACTTTACAAACCGAAGCAACGATGAACTACAAAGTGAAGGATATCGCGCTGGCCGACTGGGGTCGCAAAGAAATTGAAATCGCCGAAAAAGAAATGCCGGGTCTGATGGCTCTGCGCAAAAAATACGGAACCGAAAAACCGCTGAAAGGCGCCCGCATTATGGGTTCGCTGCATATGACCATCCAGACTGCCGTACTCATTGAAACCCTGAAAGAACTGGGCGCCAATGTACGCTGGGCCAGCTGTAACATATTCTCAACGCAGGACCACGCCGCCGCTGCCATTGCTGCCGCCGGAACACCTGTGTTTGCCTGGAAAGGCGAAACGCTCGAAGAATACTGGTGGGCCACCGCTCAGGCACTGAATTTCGATGGCAAAGGCCCCGAACTGATTGTTGACGATGGCGGCGATGCTACCCTCATGATTCATTTAGGCGTTGCCATTGAAAAAAATCCGGCGCTGCTCGATACTCCTGTTCACACACCCGATGAAAAAGCGCTCTACAAAACGCTGAAAGAAATTTACGTTGAAAATCCAACCCGCTGGACCAATCTGGTCAAAGAATGGAAAGGCGTTTCGGAAGAGACTACGACCGGTGTTCACCGTCTGTATCAGATGATGGAAAAAGGCGAATTGCTGGTGCCGGCCATCAATGTGAATGACAGTGTGACCAAATCGAAATTCGACAACCTGTATGGCTGCCGCGAATCGCTCGCCGATGGCATCAAACGCGCCACCGATGTAATGATTGCCGGAAAAGTTGTTGTCGTTTGCGGTTATGGCGATGTTGGTAAAGGCTGCGCCAAATCGATGCGTTCGTACGGTGCTCGCGTAATCACCACCGAAATTGACCCCATCTGCGCGCTGCAGGCCGCTATGGAAGGCTTTGAAATCACCACCGTTGAAGATGCCCTGCACGAAGGAAATATTTATGTGACAACCACCGGAAACCGCGATGTCATTACCATTGAGCATATGGCCAAAATGAAGGACGAATCCATCGTTTGCAACATTGGTCACTTCGATAATGAAATCCAGGTGGAACAACTGGAAAATTATCCGGGCATCAAAAAAGTCAACATCAAACCTCAGGTTGACAAATATATTTTCCCAGACGGACATTGCATCTATCTGCTGGCTGAAGGCCGATTGGTGAACCTTGGCTGTGCCACGGGACACCCGTCTTTTGTGATGAGCAACTCATTCACCAACCAGACACTGGCTCAGATTGAGCTCTGGAAAAACAAATACGAAATCGATGTCTATCGTCTTCCGAAACATCTTGACGAAGAAGTAGCACGTCTGCACCTTGGTCAGCTGGGCGTAAAACTCACGCAGCTTTCGCAGGAACAGGCCGACTATATTGGTGTTCCGAAGGAAGGTCCTTATAAAGCGGAGCATTACCGCTATTAAACTAAAAAACTCTTACGTATACCACGCTCTGCTTGTCGCGCGAGTTGCTGCTCAGGATGATAATTCCCAGCGCGGGATTTTTCAACAGGCTTTGGTCGACGCAAATATCCAGAGTGGTGACATTTCCCGGGACAACGGAATTACTTTTCAGCTTTGCCTGCAGCCAGGGCTGATCGGAGCGCATGGCGGAAATTTCAAGTGTTTCGTCGCCGGTATTGGTAATGGTAATCTGAGCACATTTTTTATTGTCGTCGGTCAGCGATAATTTGATATCGTTCAAAGACAGGTTCAGGAGCGGGCCCGAGAGCTTACGTGTTTTCTGCCCGGCGTAATCCGATTCATAGCTCACAATCTGAATGCGGCGTTCGCGCGCGGCAGCAATGCTGTATACAGAATTTCGCGTATCGTTTGGATTATCGCTTACAAACGGGTCTGAGAGCGCTTCTCCAACCGGTTCGGCCTGTATAATCAACCGGCCGCCATTGGTCGCAGTACCGTTAATATAAGGTTTCATGCGGCCTCCATCAACACCACTAAGATAATTCACCAGGCTGCTGATGCGCCTCCGCGCCAGATTGATGTTGTATTCGGTGCTGGTGAGCGGACTGCAGAACCCCTGCACCTTCATGGTAACGCGGCTTCCGGCCTCGAGGTCAGACAACATGACCGGCGTCAGATCCAGCAACTTTTTAAAACCATTCGTTACATACGCCAGAAAAAACACTTCAATTTCCGCTTCAGCATTGGTAATGGCATCGCCCGACAGTCCACGCGCATATTCCTTTTTGTAACGGTCAATCATGCCCATGTAGGAATAATAGGTTTCGGCATAGGTCGAAAGCGTGACTGTATCGCGGCTTCGCGGATCCGGTATGTCGTTGTGAAAATACAAATCGAGTGGCAGCAGGACTTCTACTTTCTGTTTGATTTCGTTCACTTCGGTAACAAGCTCAACCTGCACATCCGGAACTGTGTCTTTTTTCGCGCTTTTCTGGCCGTAATACGCATATAAATCGTTGCAGCAGGTTTCACCCTTAAAATAATACGAACCCGCGCGATTCGACGTAAAATAGCCATCGCGGTCAACGCTGTTGATGTTGAAATAAAAATCGTTGGCAGGAGAATTGACCGGCTTTCCTGAGTTTTCGGGCTTTGTCCAGCTGCTGAGTGCGCCTTCGGCCGAGAAAACATCATAGCCGCCAAGGCCGTAATACCAATCGCCCGAAAAATACAGTTTCCCGGATGCGCCATCATAAAACGGAGTGATTTCGTTCCCTGCTGAATTCAGCACACTGCCTGCATTTACAGGTGTCTGCCAGCTATCGGCTTTTTTTACACTGTACCAGATGTCAAGCTGACCCTGGCCTCCGGGGCGGTCGCTCACAAAATAAATAATTTCGTTATCCGCCGTATCCTTGTAGTAATATGGTTGTGTGGATGTGTAACCTTCCGCATTCAATGCAATTTTTTCAGGATATGACCAGCGGTTATCCTGCCATTTCGATTCATACACATCGCAGCGGTACTTGTATTCGCCAGTCATTTCGCAGCGGTTGAACCATACTTCGCTGCCATCTTCGTTAAAACAAATATTGGCTGTATGTTTCGATTTGCTGTTTAATGGTTCCTGAACCTTCACCGGGCGCGACAATCCGCGCTGTGTAAAATCGCTCACATACAGCGACGATAAAAACATATTACCCAGAATACCCGATCCATCGTCATTCAGCAGTGGCTGTACAGAAGTAAAATACAGCTTTTTATCGCTGAGCTGCATCCCGCCGAATTCGCTGAATGGCGTATTTACAGGCAATGACAAATGTTCCACTGAAATTTCGGTAGAAGTGTCGGCCCACAATTTCTCAATGAGATCAAATTTATTGAGTTGCTCACTGGCTTTTTCATCAAAAAAAGCTGCATTGTTTTTTTGTTCAAGATACAATGAATAGTAAGCTTTCGCCATCAGATAATCGGCGGTATTGCGCGACAGTTCTGCCATCCAGAAAAGTGCTTCGGGATAATTTTTTCCCTGATCCTTTTCATATACAATTCTGTAACACTGAAAAGCCGTGTTGTAATTAAAATATTCTTTTGCCGATTCACCCATTTTCCACCACAAGGCAACGGTTGCACTATCATGTCTGACAGCTTCGTTGTAATAATTCCATGCAGCCTGATAATTTCCCGCTTTGAATTCCGCATCGCCACGCAGCTCAAGATCCGATACAACCTGCGCTTTCAGATATGCGAAAGACATCAGACAAACCACTATGAAACAAATCAATCTTCGCATATTCAGAAAATAGGACAAGGAATTTCACGATTTGTTTTGTGTTCTGGTTTGTTGAAAACCGCAATAAAACTGAACTCAAATCCGCCACGTAAATGGCTTGCAGGCGTCAGTTTCGATGTGTTGATATCATAACTGATTCCCACTTTATAATTCATAAAATCAAATCGTGTTGACAAAATAAACCCATCACCGACCCGATAAAATAAACCGCCCGAAACAGCCTTATAATCCCATGGATTAAAACTTTTGGTATATCGGTAATTGGCTCCCAGAACGACTTCGGTAAATGCTCCCTGTTTCGAAAAAAAAGCAGAAGGTATTACTTCTCCGTTACGCCCGGTTGGAGCTGAATACGATACATCGGCCACCCAGCGCATGGCCAGACGCACATCATCGTTGTCGTAATGCGATTGTTTCGGGCGGTTGATGTTCTGCACCGAAAGTCCTGCGGTAAGATCCTGACGCGAGCCCTGGCGCATCAGGTATGTAGCTCCAAGCCCAACAACGGGATACCAGAAACTGGTTTCGCTGAATACTTCATCACCGGGAATCTGATCATCAAACAATAATCCGTCGTATTGATTTCCAAAGGTAAGATACGAAGGGTCGAAACTGCGCTGATGCATGCGTAAAGAGCCACCCAGCGATAAAAACTTATTGTTGAAACGATTGAGTGCTTTAATATGTGAAACGGAAACTCCAAGTCCGCTTGTTCCGAAGCCCGCATCACCAGCCTTTTCGCGCATAACATCAACGCCAATACCGGTTTTTCCCAGATAACTTCCTTTACGTTGCAAACTCATGTCGGCCGCAGCCAGATAAGTCTGAAACGGAGTTGTGACCGAATTCCACTGAATTTTTGTATTGGCCGAAATGCGGAATTGTTCGCTCATAAGCCCGGTACGCGCCGGATTAAAATAAAACGGAAGATTGGTGAACTGGCTGAAATGAATGTCCTGCGCTGTTACAAACAACGACAGAAAACCAATCATGATAACCAGTACAGTTCTTCGCATCGTATCAACGCAATAAAGTGATATTTCCTTTTTTTACAAACTGCACCTGATTATAACAATCAATTTCGAGATAATAATCAAATACAGCCGGTTCGAGTAAACGACCCCTGAAAGTGCCATCCCATGCGGCAAGCGGATCGTTTGTCTCAAATACTTTTTCGCCCCAGCGATCGAAAATGGCCAGATACATATGATCGATATACCGGCTGTAAATGCGGAATTCATCATTCTTTCCATCACCATTTGGTGAAAATGAATTCGGTACAAAAATATACGGATCGAAACAATACACATCCAGCACTTCGATGCGGACACTATCTTCATAAACGCATCCAAAGCCGTCGTCAAGCGTCACATAATACATGGTGGCAGTTGATGGTGATGCTTCTGTTGACACACTATAAGGATCCGTGAGCGATCCGGCAGGAGCCCATGAATAAGATACTCCGGCAATGGGTGTTGCATGTATCATGGTCGATTGTCCCTGATAAATGGTATCGTCATCCACCCAGGCATCCACATCATCGTAAATATAATCCACCACAATATTTTCTGTATTCTGTAATTCACAATCGTTGGCATCGGTTATCGTAACAGTGTAAGTTCCCTGACAAATACCGGTCAGATCCTCGGTCGTTTGTCCATTGCTCCAGCTGTAGGAATATGGTGGTGTTCCGCCCGTTGTGGTGTTATAGATAAAACCATTACAGGCCACATCACAATTTACCTGACCCGGTTCGGATACCAGCCCCAGATGCGACGGCTGATTCATCATAATGTTGGAGCTTTGTACACAACCACCATTGTCGGTAACCGTAACAGAATACATTCCAACGCCAATACCAGTAATCGATGACGTCACATCGCCCGTATTCCAAATATATCCATATGGTGCAATACCACCCGATGGATTCAGCGTTATCGTACCATTTGAATCACCAAAGCAAAGCGGTTGTTCAATATCGGTATTCAGATCCATCTGCTGATAATCGACAAAAACCTGATCGGTTTCGGAACAATATCCGTTACTCACCGAAACATAGTAAGTATGCGGCGAGGAATGAATGGTATTAAATGTTGTTCCTGACGGATACGCATTTAACGTGTCGGAAAAATACATATCCGAAGACCATATAACTGTAAACGAAGCGCCACCTGAACAGCTTACCGAGAGCGGCAATCCGGGAGAGCAGGTAGTCGTGTCAGGGCCGGCATCAATCACAAGATCATATACATGTACCGTCTGATACAATGTATCGTAACACACCCCATTGGTGATCACCAGATAATATTGAGTAGTCACCGAGGGCGATGCTGTTGGGTTTGTGATGGTTGATAAACTCAGGCCAGTTGAAGGATACCACTGACAGGTAATATTCGGATCCGAAAACGGCAAAATACCGATTTGTGTATAACCGCCTGAACAGATGCCTGCATCGGCAAGCGTATCCACGTTGTTCGAAAGAACAATGATCTGTTTTGTAATGGTATCGGCACTGTTACAAGCTGCGGCATCAGATACAATCAGTGTTACATCGTATACGCCCGAAGACGGATATGTATAAACCGGATTGCAGTTGGTGCTGGTATTTCCATCGCCGAAATCCCAAAAGCAGGTCTCCAGGCCAGGATTCGGAAAGTACGATGTATTATTGAAAGTAATGGTATAAGGCAAACAAATAACCGGAGGCATGTTGAAATCGGCCACAATGGCGGGCAGACTGAAATCGACTTTAAAAACACCATTGTTGCAGTTGGTTGAATTGTTTGTATTGGACCAGGCTCCAACGGTAGTCGGAAAATCATCGAGACCGCCACAGCCCGCACAAACCGACTGATAGATGCGGCCCATGCGATCGAAGCGGCTGGTACCACCATCGACATGTTCTGCACTTGATCCTCCGTAAAAAGATCCGAATACAATGTTGGAGGCGTCATCGCGCATGCACATGAGATAATAATCGCTGTTATCCGTAGTACTCTGAAAACTTCCTGAGGTAATGGGTAACCCGGCCGTACCGCCGAAACCGTTCAGATAAGGACTTCCCCACCCCGACAGATAAATATTGTGGCAATAATCGACCAGAAAAGCTGTTGGACTGATATTTACCATACCGTCGCCATTACCGAAACGGGTTGACCATATAACCGTATTCAGCGGCGGATTGATTTTCGAAATAAACTGTCCGCCACCTGTTGTATTCCACAATGCATTCTGAATAAGTAATGTTCCTGTCGAAGCACTTTGGCCGAACAAATACACATTGTTTTGTTTATCGGTTTCAACAAAGTACACCTGATCGTAGGCATAGGTTCCCCAGTACGATGAACGGATAATGGCACTGCCGTCTTCCTGCAGCAGCGTTACAAAGCCATCGGCCGGGCCACCCTGATAAATATTCATGACTGCATTGGAAGATACCGGAAAGTTGCTGCTGGATGTGCCCCCGGCTATCGAAAGTTTTCCAAGTGAGTTGATGGAAATGCTGTATACCGCATCAGCAGAGGAGCCGCCGATATAGCTTCCCCATAGTTGGGTGGTCAGCATGCGATCCAGTTTTATAATAAAACCATCCTGAGTGCCGCCACCATACAGGGCCTGAAAGGATCCAAACGTTGTCGGAAAATTGGTCGATGCCGTACTGCCGGCCACATACACATTGCTGTTATCATCGAGCAGAATTTCACCTCGCACATCATCGGCATAATTATGTTTCAGCACTGCATCCATATTAAGTCCGTCATTGCCGGAACCTCCGATATAGGTCGAAGCAATCAACGATGTACCAGCCGCATTAAAACAGGTAACACCCAGATCACATCCATTGGTATAGTTGATAACATATGTGAGTGTGTATGAAGTTCCTCCGTTAAAGGTGCTGTCAATACAACCGGGTGTTGTCGGATAGTCGGAAGAACCGGTTGTGGAAAAAACATATAACTCATCGGCTGAATTGACAACAATACTGTTTGGAACATCAGGGCCCGAGCCGCCGAGATAAGTGCTGTAGATAAGAGTATTTCCCGTTATGTTGTATTTGGTAATGGCCATATCCACATTGCCGCCATATACCGTTTGATAAGCGCCGACTGTGGTTGGATAGCCAAGCCCGAAAACATTTCCGCCGGCATACACATAGCCCTGCGAATCGTATGTGGCGGTATAACCCCAGTTGTCGGCTGTTGATCCCGAATAAGTGCCAAAAATAATGACCGGATCAATAATCAGGGGATAACGCCGGTCGTAAGCCGATCGTGCGGCAAAACCAACAACATTGTTTTTTACAACATAATCAACCGGTACAAACACTGTGTCGCCGTTGATAATCTGCCAGGCCACCGGGCGCAATTCGGTAATGTTTCCCAACGATGTTCCGAAAATCAGATTTCCATTTTCAACCCGCATATTTTCTACGCCGGAATACTGAATCCGGATATTCTTCATATGCGCATCGGGCGCCAGCTGAAACTCATATTTCAGCAAGCCTTCATCTTCGCCCACATGCAAATCAATACCCGGATAGAGCGCTTTGTAACTTACACTATGAAATCCGCTGACATTGGATTTCCAGCGCGAAGGATCGTTTCCCAGAAAATAATTGTAATAGGGAGCTACTTTGTTTTCAGCCTCCAGTGCCGGATTCAGCGCACCCAAAAACTCCATTTCATAACAATGCGCATTGATGATGCTGTTGGGTTGTTTCCGGATTTTCTTTTCATCATCCGGCAACATTTTGAAATGCATCAGTTCCGCAATCATGGCTTTATCGCGCAGATCGACCACCAAACGGTCGTTGTACACAAAAAGCTGTCCCGTTGGCAAATCGGCTTTATAGGCAAATCCTTCAGCCCATTGACCCACATTTTCAACAAATACAATATGCCCGCCCAGCGTGTCATCACCTTTGTGCCGGACATCTGCAAATGACTGGAAAGCGACCAGCAATAATGAGAAAAAAGTCAATATGAACGGGCGCATGTATTGAATTTCTAACAAAGATAAAGAATATTTCGATTAAAATTGAATATTCTGAATTGAATCCTGCAACGAAATGGTGCCAATATTTGACTATAATTTTATACATTTACCGGATTAAGGACAAAAGGCATACAGCATTTTGACTATTATGATGAAGTTTATTCTGTCAGCGGTCTTATTCCTGTGGACTTTGAACAACATCAGAGCTCAGGTTGTGATTAATGAGGCCTGTAGCGATAACTGGTCGGTGGCCGAAGACGAGGACGGAGACAACAGTGATTGGTTTGAAATGTTTAATGCAGGTTCTTCTGCCGTTTCGCTGGCTGATTATTCGGTGACAGATAATAGCGGAGAACAATGGTTTTTTCCGAACCTGACAATGAATCCGGGGTCATTTCTGCTGGTATTTGCATCCGGGAAAAACCGCACAGGATCTGAGCTTCACACATCCTTTAAATTATCAAAAGAAGGCGATATCATTATTCTGAAAAATCAGGCGCTCTTACTTTCCGATACATTCCGGATCGATCCGCTCATGGGTAATATGTCCTTTGGAAATAAAACGGATGGAAATACAAGCGTTGCGGGCATTTTCAATACCCCAACGCCCGGCTCAACCAATAATGTGGTCCCCTGTTATTCTTCCATGGCTGAAAACCCGGAATATTCGGCGAAGAGCGGATTTTATTCAACTCCGATAACCATCATTCTGTCATGCGGAGAGCCAGGGACTACAATACGCTATACAACCGATGGCAGCACTCCGGTACAGGGCTCTGACGAATACGTATCGCCCATTGTCATTTCGGGTACCACCTGTTTGAAAACGAGGGCTTTCAGTTCAGATACAACCGTGTTGCCTTCAGCCGTGCTGACCAATACATACTTTATCGGGTATACTTCAGCGCTTCCGGTGTTTTCAATCAGCACCGAACCGGCAAATTTGTGGGATGCTGACAGTGGAATCTATGTTTTAGGCAATTCGGCCGATTCTGTGTATCCTTATTTCGGAGCCAATTTCTGGCAGGATTGGGAGGTACCGGCCCACATTGAATTTTTTGAAACAAACCACAGGCTTGCGCTGGAACAGGATCTCGGACTTTCAATCAATGGCGGCTCTGTATCGCGCAACAAACCCCAGAAATCATTCAGACTTACCGCCAGAAACAAATACGGCTCATCTACAATGGAACATCGGTTTTTTGAAAATAAAAATATTGCCGCGTATAAAACCCTAATTCTGCGAAATGCCTCCGGCGACTGGAACAAAGCGCATTTTCGTGATGGTTGTATTCACGATCTGGTTTCTGGTAATACCGATATTGATGTAATGAGTTACCGGCCTGCTGCCGTTTTTTTAAACGGTGAATATTGGGGAATTCTCAATATCCGCGAACGGGTGAGTAAATATTATCTGCGCGAAAACTATCATCTTGATGAAAATTCTGTAGATATTCTTGAAGAAGATTCAACCATCATTGAAGGTTCTTTTGCTGAATTTACACCCGCATTTGAATTCATTACTCAAAACGATATGCAGAATGCAGCCTTGTACGACTCTGCTGCAGCCCTGATTGACATTTCTTCGTTATGTGACTATTTTATTACTGAAACTTTCTTCTCCAACATCGACTGGCCATACAACAACATAAAATACTGGAAGCAGCACGGACCGGGACATCAATGGCGGTATTTTCTGATTGACCTGGACATATCACTTGGTAACAACGGATGGGCGCCGGATTCAATGGATATACTGAAACGTATCCTGGGCCCTTATGGTGCCCACAACAAGCATGTTCAGATTTTTAAAAGCCTGCTGCAAAACAATTCTTTCAGAAATTATTTTATCAACCGTTATGCTGATTTAATAAACACATTGTTTACTGCAGACCGGCTTCATCAGCATATTTCAGAAACAGCCGCTTACATTGAAGATGAAATTTCTGCGCAGTTTATGCGCTGGAGCACTGATCCCAACACCTGGTACAATGAAATAAACAATGTGATTTATCCTTACACCGATGCAAGGCCGCAATATGCACTCAATCATATTCAGGAAAATTTTGGACTCACCGCACAGATTCCCGTTCATCTCGATGTATGGCCTCCTGCGGGTGGTTCTGTTCAGATGAATACCATTCAACCGGATTTCTTTCCCTGGGAAGGAATTTATTTTGAAGGAGTTCCTGTTACTGTAAAAGCTATTGCCAACAGTGGTTATGTTTTTTCGGGATGGACCCTCGCCACAGCAGGAAACGCGCAGATTGAAACCAATATTCTGACATTTGATCCGGGAACAGAAAACGCTGTAACTGCAAATTTTCTTCCGGCAGAAAATTCTTCTTCGCTGCTCGTTTTTCCAAATCCGGCCGATGATATTCTTCATTTCGGTTGCTCTGTTCAAATATCCGGAACCGGGTTGGTAGAAATATCCAATACAGAAGGGAAAATTCTCCTGTCCCAGCCTGTTTTGCTGACCACCGGAACGAATCATTTCGACTTATCTGTATCCGGCTTCAGCAATGGGTTGTACACACTAATACTTCACACGCCGGACGGACTTTTGTTTACAAAAATTATAATTTCGCACAAACAATGAAACACGTATCTTTTTTAATAATTGCAACAGCCTTTTTCACTTCTGTTGTGAATGCACAAATAGCCGAGCCAACGGTTTTGTGTCCTTTGCCGACAGTCTTACACGAATCGTCCGGTATTGAAATACAGCATGCAAACAGCATCTGGACACATAACGACAGTGGAGATTCTGCCCGGATTTTCAACATTGACACACTTGGAAATATTCTGCGCAGTGTATATTTTAATGTTGACACGGCTGTCGATTGCGAGGAGTCGACCCGCGATGCAGCCGGCAATTATTATCTCGGCGATTTTGGCAATAATCTGAACAACAGAACCAATCTGCGTATTTATAAAATTCCGGACCCCGATACCACAACGGCCGACACAGTTGTACCGCAACTCATCACATTCCGGTATCCTGATCAGACGGCGTTTCCACCCGATTCTACCCTGTTGAATTTTGACTGCGAAGCCATGTTTCATTTTCATGATTCATTGTACTTGTTTTCGAAAAACCGCGGTACATCTACGTTCTGCAGAATGTATCGCTTGCCGGATCAACCGGGCGATTATGTAGCAGAACTCGTCGACAGCTTCAACACCGGATCCTGGGTCACTTCGGCCGATATCAGTCCGTCCGGACAAAATATGGTATTGCTTTCCGAATCGCGCCTGTGGCTGTTTACCGACATAACCGGAAGTGATTTTTTCGGCGGTAATCTGCACAGTATTTCCATGTATACCACGCAAAAAGAAGCCGTCGTTTTTGTCAACGATTCGCTGATTTATATGACCGATGAATACTTTCTGGGATATGGCGGAAAATTATACAAACTCGATCTGCGCTCGTGGTACAATGGGTTGTCTGAATTCTCTGAATCGGAAACGTTGAACATTTTTCCGAATCCTGCAAACGATGTTGTACATATCAATTTTCCGCAATCAGACTGTGACTTTATAATTACGGTATTAAACATTGAAGGACGAAAAATGCTGGAGGAAAAAAACAAAACACATATTGATATTTCAGCTTTGAATTCCGGATTATATTTTATTCAGGTGTCGGCCGAAAACCGCATTTATTCTGGTGTTTTGGAGAAAGAATGATGAATATTGAACCCTGAATCCGCCGCGGCGGACGAACACCGAATCCGCCACCGCTAACTCATAACTTATAACTCATAACTTATAACTCATAACTTATAACTTGCCATTAACCGTTAACCATTAACCCTTTCGAACACCGAACACTGAACCTGTCTGCAGCCAGGCAGGCAAGGAATTACGAAGGAAGAAGTGTAGATATGAATTACCATTAACCGTTAACCATTAACCGTTAACCATTAACCGATCACTGCTCACCGTTCACTGCTCACTGCTAAGAAATAAGCCCTGTTTGGCGTCCACAGCCATGTTTATTTCGGAGCCCACTTCACCAACATCCACGCGATGCCGGCAAATACAATATTCGGAATCCATACAGCCAGCATGGGGGGCAGGTTTCCGTTGGTTGCAAAGGTACTGCTGACCTGCATAAATAAAATAAAACCAAAACTCAGCGACAACCCGATACCTATATGAAGCCCTGTACCACCGCGCGTTTTACGACTAGATACCGCCACACCAATGATGGTAAGAATAACTGTTGCAAATGGAAAAGCAATCCGTCGGTGGCGCTCTACTTCAAGCTGCGAGATATTATCGGCACCACGCATTTTCTGTTGTTTGATATGCCGGTTCAATTCAAAAAAATCAAGCACATCCACATTCTCCAGATCCTTATTCAGATCTTTCGGCGTCAGCGCCAATGTGGTATCCACTGTTTGCCTGAAATGCAGCGTCTCGACTGAATCGCGCATGGTGCGTATGTAAACACGTGTCAGCAACCAATGGCCGTTGGTGGTATCATACTTCGCTATATCGGCCGATAATTTTTTACTCATGCCGGTGGCGAAGTCAATGGTCTCAAGCGTGAATTGCTGCGCCGTGTGCGATTGAAAAGTAAAGGATTGCAGATATACATATTCGCCCGGAGAAAGCTGCATATGAATATCGCGCACGCCAATCGGTTTGTTTTTCCGGATATAATCGTACTCAAATTCAAGTCTCACTGCATTGGCAGGCGGGATCATGAAATTCTGCAGAAAAAAGGAAAACAGTGCGAGAAAAATTCCCGTAAATACAAATGGTTTCAGCAAGCGACGGAAACTGACCCCCGTCGACAAAATGGCGATAATCTCCGTGTTTCCGGCCATTTTCGAAGTCACAAAAACCACCGCAATAAACACAAACAACGGACTGAACAAATTGATGAAATAAGGAATAAAATTCAGGTAATAATGAAAAACAATCGCATGCAGCGGCGCCTTCCGATCAATGAATTCATCTATCTTTTCAGAAACATCAAATGCAATAATAATCAACAGCAGCAAAACAATCGACAACACAAAGGTTGACAAAAACTTCTTGACGATATACTTATCAATCAGCTTCATCAAAGTCGTGTCATGGTTTGTTTTTCGGCTTCAGCAGCCCAGGTTTCGTAATTACCATCGATGACCGCCTGCCGTGCTTCGGCTACCAGACGCAGATAGAAAGCCAGATTGTGAATACTCGCCAGAATCGGTCCCAGCATTTCGCCGGCCACAAACAAATGCCGCAGATATGATCTGGAAGTGGTTTTATCAATACCAAGCGGACTGTTTTCATCAATCGGAGAAAAGTCGTTTTCCCATTTTTTATTGCGCATGTTCAGAATACCATGGCGTGTGAAAAGCATGGCGTTGCGGCCGTTGCGTGTCGGCATCACACAATCGAACATATCGATGCCGTGACCGATACCACGGATAATATTGGCAGGAGTGCCAACACCCATCAGATAACGGGGTTTGTTCTGCGGCAGAATATTACATACCTGTTCGGTAATTTGATACATGGTTTCAGTCGGCTCGCCCACACTCAATCCGCCAATGGCATATCCAGGGCTGTCGAACTGACTGATGAATTTTGCTGATTGCTCGCGCAGGTCTTCATACACACTTCCCTGCACAATCGGAAAAAGGCCCTGTTCGTGCCCGTAGAGCGGCTTTGTTTTGTGAAAATGATTGTAGCATCGCTCGAGCCATTTATGGGTCAGCTGCATGCTTTTCTGCGCATATTTCCGGTCAGCCGGATAGGGCGTACATTCATCAAAAGCCATCATTATGTCGGCACCGATAACACGCTGCATGTCCATTACATTCTCGGGTGTGAACTGATGCTTGCTGCCGTCGATATGCGACCGGAAAACAACACCTTCGTCGGTAATCTTGCGGATTTTTGAAAGCGAATACACCTGATAACCGCCACTGTCGGTCAGTATGGGACGGTCCCAGCCATTGAAGCCGTGCAGTCCGCCGGCCTGTTGCAGAATTCCTGCGCCGGGTCTGAGATACAGGTGATACGTATTGCCCAGAATAATCTGCGCCTGAATATCGTTGCGGAGCACATCGAAGGTAACGCCTTTCACCGCGCCGAGTGTACCCACCGGCATAAAAATTGGCGTGAGAATATCACCGTGACCGGTGGTCAGCACGCCCGCGCGCGCTTTTCCGCTTGTATGCTGAATCGAAAAGTTCATAGTATTTGAAAGTTCAAAAATACGATAATAACGCGAAATGAACTATTTCAGTTGTTTTCAACCAGAAAAGACCTTGACTATAAAAATGACTATTTGTTATTCAAAAACCAACATTAGTTATGTCGGAAAAGCCCGACATAAACAAATTCATTTAATCATCAGAAAATATTTGAGTGTGTTTTACAGACTGTTTCAGAATCTCCAGCCCATTTTAATTCCCGGTTCCAGACCCCACGGAGCCTGCTCCACAACATCGCCTCCAATAGTTACAGAGTGATTAGTCAGCGGAAACAGAATGCTGATGCCCGGATTGATGGTCAGATGATTCCACAAAACCCAGGTATATCCCATGGGTACCCCCAGAAAAAAAGTGTCGAATTTTCCGGCCTGACCATTCACCGACGAAACAACATCGTGCATGGAATACAGCAGCATCAAACCAGTGCTCCAGCGTTTCAGCTGCCTGTGCGAAAATATTTCAAAGCGGTATCCGAATGCATTCAGATTGTCTTGTGAAAAAGATTCTGCTGTAAGATGATGCTCGTTAATATTTATATGCGCAAACATCAGCGAATGTTTAAAACGGCCATGCGCCACGTATCCATCGATATTCACACTGTGCCACTGACCAATGCGGGGTGCCATAAAATCATATTCAGCGCCCCAGGTAAGTGAGTCGGCAGCATTGGATTGTGCCCGCAACAGCATTGTTGATGCGCCCATGGACAACAACAACAACGTTATCCTGATAAAAAGAAAAGTAGTTTTTGAATTCATTATTACATGCTTAATGCTTCTTGGACGCGATGATGTAATAATTGTTACAAGTAAATTTTTAAAAACATGAAAGCAGAAATAATTTTCTTATAAACGGGGCACTGATTCATTTTAAAGAAAAAAGCCCGTCAGAAACGGGCTTTTTCAGTATTTGGAGGCTTTAATCAATGCATAATAATGACCGGAATATTCTGAACTGCGTTTTCGGTCCGCAGCGACACAAAATAACGGCCCTGTTCAATGGAGGTTACATCAAGCATTTCATTTCCATCGAAATCCTTCTGCAAAACAATTCTGCCCTGCAGATCGGTCATGGTCAGCTGCCCGCTGTTGCCCGATTCAATATTGATTGTATTCTCAGCAGGGTTTGGATATACCCGTAGTGACAGTTTGTTTTCATCCATTCCGCCAACGGTTTCTATTGAAACTATATCGAGTGAAGCTTCGGCGCCGTCGAAACCGGTATACACAAATGCCAGTGCAAATTTCTCCTGTCCGATATATGCCGAGAGATCAACGGTAGCCGGCGTCCATATATAACTATTCCAGGTAGCTGTATCGATGCTAAGCTCAGTCCAGAGGGTATCCGGAAAAGTCTGCGCACTGTCGGTGCTGGCCAGTACCAGTAAATCATAGTTATCATAAGGACTGATGCCCCAGTATTTCGAAAACTGAAAATTAAATGTCAGTGTTGCATTGGTAAAGGTTCTCAGGTCAATCACCCGGGTAATCAGATATTCATTCTGGGTTCCCGACAGGGATTCGTCGTACATACACCGAACATAGCCGCTGCCCCAGAGGGGATCGAATGTAGCGGTGTCCCATGTTTCGGGTGTCGGGCCCGACAGTAGCTGCCAGCCGGTGGGAGGCATCAGCAGATCTTCGAAATTTTCCCAGATGGGGAATCCTTTCGGATCGGACAAACCATGTTGCTGAACATGCTTGGTAGTGTTGTATTTATCGGTGTTCTGAGCCGATACAACAAATGAAATCAACAGAGCTGAAACAAGAAAAAGAAACTTCATACGATAAAAATTTGCACCACAAAGGTAGTTTATTTATATTTGTGAGGTTATACCCCCCGGAAAATGAAAGGACTTGCTGCTGCAATAGCGCAAAAACTGTATTATTATTATCCCGATCTGAAAATTCTCTCTTTCAGGCAGGTTGGGGGTGGTAATATTTGTTCGGCAGCTGTAATTGACACTTCGGAGGGCAAATTTTTTGTCAAGTATTTTTCAGGCAGCCAATACGCCGGGATGTTTGAATCCGAAAAAAAAAGTTTGGAGCTGCTGGCCAATGCCCACACACAACTGAAAATTCCGGAACCCATTTTATGTGATAACGATGGCGGGGACACCAATTTTCTGCTCATGGAATTTCTGGAACCGGATATTCCTGAAAATGAGTTCTGGAGAAACTTTGCGTACCGACTGGCGCTGCTGCACAAAAATTCATCCAGACAATTCGGATTGAAGTTCAACAACTATATTGGCTCGTTGCGACAAAGCAACGCCTTTCATTCTACCTGGAATGAATTCTTTATTGAAGAAAGAATAAACGTGCAATTCAACCTGGCTGTAAAAAATAAATTACTCTCCCCTACCCTTGATAAAAATTTAAACCTTTTGTATAAAAAACTACCGGATCTGGTCCCCGTAGAAAAGCCGGCTCTGATTCACGGCGATTTGTGGGCTGGCAATTATATGGCAGGTCCCGGTGGAAAAGCTGCCATTTTTGATCCGGCATGTTACTTTGGAAACCGCGAATCGGATATTGCCATGACTTTACTCTTTGGCGGG
>Ga0209639_1001240_pt1 | contig 27099 bp, 21 predicted proteins | sample EPASupsiteHSE605_FD_187268 | JGI IMG/M metagenome (GOLD analysis project Ga0209639, IMG submission 187268) | Bioremediated contaminated groundwater from EPA Superfund site, New Mexico - Sample HSE6-05 (SPAdes) (version 2) | ecosystem: Environmental > Aquatic > Deep subsurface > Groundwater >... | reverse complement strand
ATACCTCGACGAATTTTGTTACCGTTTTAATCGGAGATTTTGGGAACCACAACTGCCACTCCGTCTACTCAATGCATGCCTTGCTCATGTACCCGTCAAGGTTGCTGAGTTTCATGCATAGCCACATTTGTTTTTGTACAGCGCCCATTTGTCGGCCGAATTTCATGTGCAAGCGCTGCAAGAAATGTTGCGCGTCTCGCGCGAGGTGCGCGTGTTTCCGCTCCTTACACTCGCAGGCTCGCCATCGCCCCACCTGCCGTTCGTGCAGGAACATCTTTCGGGAAACGGCATAATTGGGGAAACCAAACGCGTGCCGTACGAGTTTCAACGAGGCGGCAACGCCATGCTGGTCATCAAACCGGTCCAAGCCTGAGAGCAGGCCGCGCCGCTGAGTCGCCTCCTGTTGCCGAGGGTCTGCATGGCCCAGTTGACCGTCACGTTTCGCCGGCGTCAGTTCATCGTTGTCGCGACATGGTTATGCCAGGGTTGTTTTCGCGACGATTTGCGCTATGATGAATGCCATGAAGAAACACAGCAAAGGAGGGAGTTCCATGCTTGATTACAGCCAAAGAATCGCAGCGCTTCTTTTGGTGATTGTTTTCACCGTTGTTTTTTGTGGTGCGCCTGCGTCTGCCCAGGAATCAACCGCAAAGGCGCAAGCTGATTCGGACTCTATGGCGGCCGACATTGCGCTCGCGCGACCGGTCGGGACCGTGGCGACTGTGGCCGGATTTGCGCTCTTTGTGATTTCCTCGCCGTTTTCAGCCCTTGGCGGCAACACCAAGGAGGCCTGGGAAACCCTGGTTGTCCCGCCGGCAGCCTATACCTTTAAACGGCCTCTGGGGCATTTCGAGGGTGAAACCACTCAAGGCCAGAAACAACAGTAAAGCCCGAAATGCCGGCCATGCGCCAGTCGCCGGCGATCCTGTCCGGGATTGCGTTGCTCTCCATCCCTTGATCAGACCTCCGCGATTTTCTCGCAGCGGTCATCTGTTGAACACCGACAATTTTGCGTTATCGTACCGTTTTTCCTTTATTCCTGAATAGTTGCAAGGTAACACAACATCTTGAACGCAACTGCGAATAAGTCGTCAGCAATCAACGGAGGTCGGACGCATGGCGCCGCGAAATGAAGCCAAAGGCAGGCCCGCCCGGAAACCGGTATCCGTCGTCCCCTGCTGGCCGCGTCTTGCCTTGCTGACGGTGGTTGTGCTGCTGGCAGGATGCGCCGGGCGCTCAACGGTTTCGGTTCCGCAACAGCAAACGGTTGTCGCCAAGCTCGATTCATCAACCCCGCTGATGTCGATGCTGTCAAGCATGGCCCCGGCCTTTGTCCTGCGCGAGAGCCAAGAACCCCACAACCGGATAGGTCGAGTGCAAGCCTTGGGAACCAAGGAGAGCGAAACCATTGTGGTTGATCCTGAACATCCGGTCGTCTACGCCGAAGCCCGGCCCTTTGCCACCGAAAAAGGCAGCTATACCAACCTCGTCTACCGGATTCATTTTCCGGAACTGCCGTACAGCCTGATTCCGTTTCATCTCAGCGCCGGCAAACATGTGGGGTTGTTGGTCATTCTCACCCTGGACGCAGAGCAGCGGGTGCTGCTGGCGACCATGGCGCAAACCTGCGGCTGCTATGCGGTGAGCGTTCCCACCCAGTCGCTGCCGGCGGCTCTGTATCCCGACGATTGGCCTCAAACCTCGCTTGCCGTCTACGGCGAACGGCTGCCAGCGGTGCTGCCGCCGCTCCAGGCAACCGACGTCCTCCAGGTGGTGATTCGGGAGGATGTCCACCGCATTATGGGTCTCCAGATTGTCGCCAAGCGTTCGTTGCCGCCGGAAACACTGCGGCAAGCCGAGATGCAGGAATTGACCGCATTGAAACGACTGCCGCTGGCGGACGGCAACCAGACCAGCTGGTACTACAGCGACTGGCCCCTGGCAGGGCACGTCAAGGGGGCCATCAAGCCCTGGGAATCGCTCCTGCTTAGCCTGATCAGCCTGGATTTCTTCGTCGGCATGGACAAGGAATACGGCGACGCCAAGGAGAGCGGCAATCCCTTTTACACCAGCCTGAAACCCTGGAACAGGTCCGCCTCGGACATGAACGATTTTGCCGGGTATCTGCGCTTTAACGGGTGGAAATTATGAGTGTGCAGGGGTTGGGATCAAAGATGCGGCGGCGATGCGTCGCCGGTTGGTCGGCCTTGATTGGCCTGTTGTTGATTGCGTCGCTGTCGTTTGCCGAGACGATTCTGCTCGACGAACATTTTGCGTCCCTGGAGCGCTGGCAACCCCTCCATTTCCCAAAGATCGCCCGCCATTCCACCTACACGGTTGATCGCTGCGAAACCGGCCCCTGCCTGCTGATGGAGAGCAACAATTCGGCCTCGGGCCTGGTGCTCAAGCAAACTTTCAATGTCTATGAACATTCTCAATTGGCGTGGCGCTGGAAAGTGAGCAACGTCTACCGCAAGGGCGACAGCGGCAGCAAGGAGGGCGACGATTACCCAGCCCGGCTCTACGTGATGTTTGCCTATGATCCCGACCAGGCGTCGTTGGCAAAAAAGCTGAAATATCAGCTGGCCAAGACAGTGTACGGGCAGTACCCGCCGGACAGCACCATCAGTTACATCTGGGACAACCGGGTTACAGACAAGCCGTTTATCGTCAGCGCCTACGCCGACGAGGCCCGGATGATTCCGGTCAGCGCAGGTTCCAGCACGGTCAACACCTGGCGGGAGTACTCCGTGGACATCGTCCGCGACTATCGCCTGGCCTTTGGCCGCAATCCGCCGCCCGTGGCCAGTCTGGCGGTGATGAACGACTCCGACAACACCCGCGAGTCGGCCCGCGCCTGGATTCAATTCATCCGCCTTTCCAGCCGACCCTAGCTGCCCCTAACTGCGGTAGCCGGCTTACGCCACGCCTTTTCCTCGCAAAAATCCTGTGCACCGCTTATTGGTTTGCATAATGTGCTCCACCAGCCAATCTTTGAGCAACTGGAGCTACGGCCTATCGAGTTTTAATTCCAGTCTGTCATATAGAGGCGAGATCTCTCCCTTCGGTCGAGATGACAAAAAAAGAACGTTGACCAAGGGAAAACACAATCGTTTTGCAGGAGTTTCTTTGGGCCGGTCATATCGAACGAAGTGAGAAATCTCGCGCCTTCGCGCAATGTTCCTTTGCGAGATTTCCCCTCGCTGTGCTTGTCGATGACGAAGCGGCGTGCTTCACTGTTGCAATAGAATTGGAACAAGTCGCCTGATTTGAGTTTCCGCTGCAATGCAACCACCTGCGCCACACGATGTTTGTGGCCGTTTGTATCCGGAATTTCTATGGAGTGGCGTGCCGGGAGAACAGATCCATTGCTGAATCAAACGAGGCTTGATGCACTCCCCAACCCGCAGCCGGCGGTCTCCTCCTGCTTCGATCCGGCTTGCTTGACCGGGTAAAGCTGGTTGATCCGGATCACCCGTTGCCGGCGCTGCGGCCGGCCGGCGTGGCCTTCCCGGCTGCGCCGATGTCGCCCAGCTTGAAGCGGCTGGTTTCCTCCTGCAGTTCGTTGATCACGGCGGTGAACAACTGACTGCCCACCTCGACCCGGACGCTGCACTGGCGGGAATTGTGAATCAGCCGGGACACCTCGGTGATGTCGCGGGCGATCTCGCCGGCCACCTGCGAACTGCGGCCGACGTTGCCGTTGACCTCGTCGATGCCCCGGGCCGCCTCGGTGATGTTGCGGGTGATTTCCGTGGTGGTGGCGTTCTGGATCTCGATGGCTTGGGCAATCGACGACACCAGGCTGTTGACGTCGTTGATGACCTTGGTGATGCGGCTGATTTCGTCGACCGTGTCGTCGGTGGACTGCTGAATGGAGGCGATTTTGGCCTTGATTTCGCCGGTGGCCAGGGCGGTCTGCTTGGCCAGTTCCTTGATTTCGTTGGCCACCACTGCAAACCCCTTGCCCGCCTCGCCGGCGCGGGCCGCCTCAATGGTGGCGTTGAGCGCCAGCAGATTGGTCTGCTCGGAGATGTCGGTGATCACCTCGGTGACCTTGGAAATTTCGTGGGCCGCCAGCCCCAGGGTGTTGACCTTGGCCGAGGAGCTGTGCGCCGCGGCCACGGCCTCCCGGGTAATTTCGTTCGCCTTTTCGGTGTCGGTGCTGATGCGGTTGATGGCGGCGGTCATCTCTTCCAGGGCGGCCGCCACGATATTGACGTTTCTCGCCGCCTGGCCGCTGGCTATGGCCACGGTGTTCATGTTGACGCTGAGCTCTTCGGTGGCTGCGGCCACGGTGGATGATTTGGCGGCCGACAGTTCGGCGTCGCGGGACATTTCGCCGGCAGCGGTGTGAAGATCGCTGCTGGCGTCGGCCATGCGTCCGCTCTGGGAGAGCAGCGCGCCGATCAATTGCTGCAGTTGCCCCACCATCTCCCGCAACGAATCCTGCAGGCTGTTCCCCTGGTCTCCGGCCGCCTGGGGCGGAAACCGGATGTCGAGGTCGCCCTGGGCAATGCGCCCGGCCATGGCGGCCATGGCCGAAGGTTCGCCGCCGAGAATGCGAAGAATGGCGCCGGCGTTGAGGGTCAGGATCAAAAGGATCAGGGCAAAGCACACCACCGAGCCCGCCAGGAAGAACAGCTTGATCCGGGCCGTCATCTGGCTGCTTGAGGCGCTGAAATCGGTGATGATCTTGCCTGAGGCTTCCCTGGTGTGGCGTTCGATTTCGGTGATCGAGGTTCCCAGGGCGGCGACGATGGCCGTTGATTCGCCGGCCAGCACCTTGTCGATGGCCGCTTCGTTTTGATCAATCAGCCGGTTGAAATGGGTGGTCAGGATGTGTTCTTCCTCTTTGATTTTGCCGGGATCAACCGCTAGGTAGACGTAGCCGTCCGGTTCGTCCTCGTTGCCGACAGGATGGCTGACCACCAGAAATGCCTTGTCACTCATCATGGCCTTGACGATTTCCAGAGGGGCGCGGCCCGTGGTTTTGAGGAGCGTTTGCAGGCCCGGGTGGTTTTCGTTGAGATAGGTGGCCAGGGGGGTGCGCGAGCCGTCGAGGAAAAAAACAAGGAGGATGTCCGGGTTTTCTTTGGCGGTGCGGGCGTAACCGCTGAGTGTCGACGAATCGCGGGCACGCACGGCGGGAAGCGCCACTTGGCCAAGCAATTGGGCATGGGTGGCGGCCGAGTTCTCGTAGGCCTTGCGCATCCGCCAAAGCACCGATTCTCCGGCTTTGAGCATGGCGTCGCGGGAAGAACCGCCCAGTTCGCCGCGCACCGACTCCTTCATGGTCTGCATCCGGGTTTCCAATTGGCTGGACAGCCCGGTCAGGTCGTGGGTAATTTTCTCGCCGGTGGTGTGGAAGGCCTGGTCAATCAAGGCGTTCAGCTGGGCGGCGCCGCGATTTTGCGAAACGATGATAAAACCAACAGCGATGAGCATTGTCGCCACCAGGGCAGCTGCCACCGGCACGATCAGAGCAAGGCGTAAATTATTGGCAAAAAATTTGATCGACATGTGGCCCCCAGGCGAAATATCACAAGAAGTATTTCTTTAAAACTCTATCACAAAGGCAAGCCGGAAAACAAGCGCCGCACAGCGTATCCTTGCCGGCCAAGGCCTTGCCGGAAAATGAGAGAGCCAAAGGGTGCTAAAGCTCGCATAGGATTCCAAAGGGCTCTCAAGAACTCCAAGCAGGCGGTGTGTTTCGGGAAAAAGTGAGATAAATGTAGCTGTTGGATTGCAAAAAGGCTTCCTTTTGTCGACAATGACAGAGTGTGACGCAAACCGGGGAGGACTGCGATGGGCGACGGGACGAAACAGGCGCAATCAAACGCCAACGGACCATGGGGCGGACAGGCTCGGGCGCGCCGATGGCCGGTGGCGGCGGCCGTGGGCATGATTTTGGCGGCTGTTCTGGCCGGATTCTGGTCGCTGCGCAGTGGTTCCGAGGACGCTGCCGCCCGCATTGCCCGCACCGGCGTGGTCCGCATCGGCTACGCGGTCGAACCGCCCTTTGCCTTCGTGGACGCCCAGGGCCGAGTAACCGGCGAGTCGCCCGAGGTGGCCCGGGCCATCTGGCTCCGGTTGGGCGTGGAGCGCATCGAATGGATGCAGGTCGATTTTGGCTCGTTGATTCCCCATCTTCGCGCCGGGCGCATCGACCAGATTGCCAGCGGCCTGTTTGTCAGGCCGGACCGGGCCGAGCTGGTGGCCTTCACCCTGCCTTCGATCTGCATCGAACCCGCGCTGCTGGTGCGCAAGGGCAACCCTTTGCGTCTGCATAGTTTCAAAGACCTGGCCGGGCGCGAGGGAGCGCGGTTGGCGGTTCTTGCCGGCGCGGTTGAAGGCGACGACGCCGTCCGGGCGGGAGTTCCTGAAGACCGCGTCATCGCCTACCCGCACCTCGACCTGGCTCTGAAAAGCCTGCGCAGCGGCCTGGCGGACGGCTTGGCCCTTTCGTCGCCAAGCATCCAAAAGCTGGCTGATCAGCACGCCGACATGGAACGGGCCGTGCCGTTTCACAACGCCACCCTGAAGCCGGGTTGCGGCGCTTTTGCCTTCAGGCCAGCGGACCAGGCCCTTCGGAATCGCTTCAACCATGAGCTGCGAGGCTTCATCGGCGGCAGGGCCCACCTGGCGCTCATCGAGCCCTTTGGCTTTACCCGAGAGAGCCTGCCTGGACCGACGGCTGCAACCAACAAGGAGAAAAAACCATGACTTCAAATGTGCCGCCTTCCCCGTTGATCGCCAAAACGCGGACACTGCGCAGCGAGCGGGCGATGGTCGTGATCGGGGTCATTGCCTTGGTTTCTTCAATGATGCTTTGGTGGGCCAACAACCTCTATCGCGCCTCCTATCCCAATCATGTCGCCCTGTCCGACAACCTGCAGCAGGCGCGCCGTTTCGTCACCCAGGCCATTATTTTTCAAGGCAAGCATCTGGCCGGAGAGCCGGTGACCGCCGGGGAGGCGCTGGCCGCCCTCGACAATGCCGCCCTCAAGGTTCGGGATTGCCTGGATGGCCGCAGCGCCCTGCAGGGGGTAGCCGCCGCGCCGCCGACAGGGCAGACGCTTGTTTTGCTCCAATCCTACTGGGAGGGGCTGGTCCGGCTTGACCACACCGTGCGCAACCTGCTGGTCGCCAAAGAAAATGTCGAGGCGCTGCGCATGCAACAACTCAAGGAATTTCACGAAACCGAGAAAATTGCCGACGCCGTCGAGACCGAGCAGGCGCTGCAATTGGCTGCGGTCATTGCCCACCAGCAGTGGGAGCAGCGGGTGGGTTGGGCCTGCTGGCTCGTTTTTCTTCTTGGCTCTTTTGTTCTGCTGCTGCGTGCGGCACAAATTGAGGCCGCCCAGGCGCAACAGGAGCAGCTGATGCACGCCCTCTTGGAATCCACCACCGACGCGGTGTTTGTCAAGGATCGGGCCGGGCGCTATTTGCTGTGCAATGAGGCGGCCCAACGGGTGATCGGCAAGACCGCGAGCGAATTGATCGGGCGAACGGACCAGGACGCGTTTCCGACTGAGATCGCCGAGCAGTTGATGGCCAGGGACCGGGAGATCATGGAATCCGGGACTGTGAGCAATCACGAGGAACAGGTCGTCACCTTAAGCGGCGAGTCTCTGATTTTTCTGGTGGCCAAAGGCGTCATTCGCGACCGGGAGGGCCAGGTGACCGGCCTGTACGGCATTTCTCGCGATGTGACCAAGGCGCGTCGCGACCAGGAGCAATTGCGCCGACATCGGGTGATGCTGCAGCGAACCAGCCGGCTGGCCAAGATCGGCGGTTGGGAATTTGATCCGCACACCGGCCTTGGTTCCTGGACGGAAGAGTGCGCCCGCATTCACGATCTGGAGCCGACGGCCGCCATGAGCGTGGAGCAGGGGTTGTCGTATTATCACGGCGAGCACCGGGCCGCGATTGAACAAGCGGTTCGGGACGCCGTCGAGCTGGGCCGTCCGTACGACCTGGAGTTGGAGCTGGTTTCGGCCAAGGGGGTGCGCAAATGGGTGCGCACCCAGTGCGAGCCCCTCATGGACGAGGAGGGCCGGGTGCGCTACGTGTACGGGGACTTGCAGGACATCACCGAGCGCAAGGAGGCGGAAGCGTCGTTGAAACGGAGCGATTTGGCCTTGCGCGAGGCGCAGCGCCTCGCCGAAATCGGCAGCTGGCAATGGGACGTCGCCTTCGGGAGGCACACCTGGTCCGACGAGGTGTATCGCATTTACGGTCGGGATCAGAGCCTGCCGCCAGCTGAATACCCCGAGGTGCGGCAGTACTTCACTCCCGAGAGTTGGCGGGGGCTCAGCGAGGAGGTGGAACGCTGCCTGCGGCAAGGAGGGCCCTATGTCTATGACGCCGAGGTCGTTCGTCCGGACGGCGGCCGCCGCTGGATCACGGTGCGCGGCGAGGCGGTGCGCGGCGAGAACAGCGCGGTCGAATGTCTGCGAGGCACGGTCCAGGACATCACCGAGCGCAAGCAAATGGAGGAAACCCTGCGCGCTTCCGAGGTGCGGTATCGCACCCTTTTTGAGCAGTCGATGGACGCCATCGCCATTATGGATGGATTCCCGCCGCAAATCCGCTACGTCAACCCGGCGTTTGTGGAGCTGTTTGGCTACACCGAGATTGAAATGCGGGCCATGGGAGGAGGAGACGTCTGGCGGCTGGTCCATCCCGAAGATCTGGCCATGGTGCAGGAGCGGGTGCGAGAGCGCATGGACGGCAGGGTCTCGGCGCTTCGTTACGAATTTCGGATTGTGCGCAAAGACGGCGAAATTCGTTGGGTGGAAGCCACCGGCATCCGTGCGGATCGCGGCGGTCAGGCGGTCAACCAGGCCATCTATCGCGACATCACGCCCCGGAAAAAGGCGGAGGAGGAGCAGGAAAAACTGCTTGCCCAATTAATGCAGGCGCAAAAGATGGAATCCGTTGGCCGACTGGCCGGCGGCGTGGCGCACGATTTTAACAACATGCTGAGCGTGATCCTGGGCCTTGCTGATTTTATCGAAGAGCAACTGGAGCCGAATTCGCCGATGCGCGGCGACCTGCAGGAAATCAAGAAGGCGGGGCAGCGGTCGGTGGAACTGACCCGGCAACTGCTCGCCTTTGCCCGCAAACAGACGGTCTCGCCGAAGGTGCTCAACATCAACGCCACGGTCGAGGGATTGCTCAAAATGTTACGGCGGTTGATCGGCGAGGACATCGCCCTGGTCTGGGCGCCGGCTGCGGAGTTGTGGACGGTGCGGATCGACCCGACCCAGGTCGACCAGATCCTGGCCAATCTCTGCGTCAACGCCCGCGACGCCATTGGCGGCACGGGCAAGCTAACCATCGAAACCGGCAATGTGACGCTCGACGCGGAGTATTGCGCCGAGCATCTGGAGTATGTCCCCGGCGAATATGTCCTGCTCGCGGTCAGCGACGACGGCTGCGGCATGGACAAGGAGATTCTCGCCAAAATATTTGAGCCGTTTTTCACCACCAAAGGCATGGGCGAGGGCACCGGGCTGGGGCTGTCGACGGTATACGGCATTGTCCGGCAAAACAACGGGTTTATCAACGTGTACAGCGAGCCCGGCCAGGGCACGACCTTGAAAATTTACCTGCCGCGCCACGGCGGCCAGGCCTTGGAGGAGCTGTCGGAGAGCTTCCCGGCGGCGGACGGCGCGGGCCGGATCATTTTGCTGGTGGAGGATGAGACCGCGCTGCTGCAGTTGAACCAGCGGATGCTGACCAGTCTGGGCTATACGGTGTTGGCGGCGTCAACCCCGGGCGAGGCCATCCGACTGGCGCGGGAGAGCCAGGGGCGGATCGATCTCCTGCTGACCGACGTGGTCATGCCGGAGATGAACGGTCGCGAACTGGCCGCCAAGCTGCACAGCTTTTTGCCGACCATGAAGCAGGTGTTCATGTCGGGCTACACCGCCAACGTCATCGCCCATCACGGCGTGCTTGACGAGGGCGTTTATTTTCTGCAAAAACCGTTTTTGAAGAAAGATCTGGCGGCGAAAATCAACGCCGCCCTGGCCCAATCGCCTCAGGATCCGGCGGCGTGAGCTTTGACGCCCTGCTTGAGCAGGAGCAGGCAGGCGGCGCCGTCTTCCTTCATCTGGCCAGCCTCCTGCCCCGCCTGTTCCCCGGTTCCCCAAAACACGTCGATCCGGCCCGGTCCCACCAGGGCTGAGCCCGTGTCCTGCACCGTGACCAACCGTCGCATCGCCCGCCACTCAATCACTTGCCCTTGCTGCATCACCGGCCTCCGGCTGTCGAGAAAGATCAGCGATCCCGGCGGATACCAGCGTTGATCGGCAGCGACCGAGCGTCCGGCGGTCAGTTTCTGGCCGAGGCTGCCGACGGCCGGGCCCGGCTTGCTCCAATGGAAAAAGATGTACGAATCGTTGGAACGGAGGATCTGGTCGCGTTCCAAGGGGTGCTGTTCGATGTAGCGCCGGATGCTGTCCATGGTGACGTCGGCAAGCGCCATCCGGCCCGTGTCGACCAGGTATTTGCCGACGCTGCGGTAGGCGCGGCCATTGCTTTGGGCGTAGTGGATTCCGCGAACCGAGCCGTCGGCGAGTTGGATCACGCCTGAACCCTGGACGTGGAGGACAAAGGCGTCGAAGGGATCGCGCAGCCACACCAGTTCGGCGCCGCGCAACAATTGCCCCTGTTCGATCTCGCCCCGCGTCCAGTAGGGCGCAAGCCGTCCTTTTTCTGTGCGCCCGATGACCGGTTTTTTCTCCTTCCCGGTTTTGACCACGAGGTCGTCTGGAATCCGGTGCAGGGGGTAGAGGTAGGGCGGTTGCCGGTGCAGACTTCCCAGAAAAATGGGCTGATAATAGCCGGTGATCAGCATTCGCTCTGTTGGCGAATTCGGTTGACCGTGGAGTTGCACGACGTCGTAGTCGCGCCGGATTTGCTGGTCGAGCGCTTCCGGGTCGGGACGGGCGTGGAGCAGGGCGCGCAGATGGAGGGCGGAATCGATCAGGCGCTGCACCGGCACAGCCCTGCCGGCAACGTCGTAACGGGTGGTTGGCGGCAGCGCGCGGAGGTAGGCAAGGCTGGCGGCCAGGGCGGGCTCCAGGTCGCGCAGTTCCAGATCGTCTGCAAACGCAGGGGCCAGGTCGGGGGGGCGGTCTGTCGCCGGAGTCGCCTGGACCGCGATTGCCAGCAACAGGACAAAAAGTGCGGCGATGCCGGCGCTTTGCCAGCCTTTTTGCCGCCTCACGTCCACAGCCTCAAGCGCGGAGGACGGCCTAGCGGGCCAGGGCCTCGGCCAATTCGGCGACGGCCATGGCGTAGCGGTTGGAATGGTTCCATTCGGTGACGGCTTGGAAGTTGGGATAACCGGCCACATAGCGTTTTTCGTAGGGGCCGCCGGGCTCCAGTTCCAGACCAACGATGGTCACCGGACGATCCTGCGGCGAGGCTGGCAGGACGAGTTGCTGCGCCTTTCGCACCAGTTCCAGCGCCACCCGTTCCTTGCGGCCCTTCTGTTCCGCCGCCGCCAGGAGCGGATCGTTGAGGGTGAAGCCGATTTCCTGGTACACCGGGGCGTCCAGGGTCCACTTGCACCGCTTGAGATAATTGGCGATCGAGGCCAGCACGTCTGGAACCGAATTCCAGACGTCGCGCCTAGCGTCGCCGTCGAAACTGACCGCATACTCGCGGTACGATGAAGGGATGAACTGGGTCTGGCCAAAGGCCGCCGCATAGGAACCCATGACGCCGTGGGGATCCCGGCCGCTTTCCCGACAAAGCAGCAGGAAATCAATCAGCTGTTTGCGGAAAAAATCGGAGCGCCGGGGGTAGGCGTCAAACAGGGTGTTAAGCGTCTGCAGGGCGTCGTAGGCCCCCTGACGGGTTCCGTAACGGGTTTCCACCCCCCAGATGGCCACTACCACTTCCCGGTCGACGCCAAAGTTCGCTTCGATCCGGTCGAGCAGCGCCTTGTGCCGTTGCAATTGTTCCTTGCCGTCGCGGATGTTGTCCGGGGTGACGAACATCGGCGCATATCGGTAGTAGGGCTTTGCCTCCCACTGTTTGTCCATCAACACCAGCACCTTCTGATTGATGGTCTGGCCCTGGAAAATGGATTGCAGTTCGTTGGCGCTGAATTGATGTTGTTGGGTCAATTCGGCGAAGAGGCGGCGGTATTTCTCTTGCTGCAGATCAATCGTCTGGCCGTCCTGCACCAGATCTGCGGCCAAGGGCGCCTCAGCCGCCAACCCCTGCGCAGGCCAATGCGTCAAGGTCAGCAGCATGGCGGCGGCCAGACAGGCGGCAATTCGGGGGAACAAGCATCGGCTGGTCGGCTGGTCAGTCATGGGGAGCGCCTGGGGGGATTATTGGAAAGAGTGGGCGGCAAAGGCGGCGAGAAAGGCTTCCAGCTCCTGCTCGGGCAGGTTGTTGACGCCGGCTGCGGCAGCGCGTCCGCCGCCGGTGGCAAACTGGCGACAGAGCGTGTCGGCTCCCTGGCGGGTGGCCAGAGGCGCGCGGACGCTGATCAGGAAACCGCCGTCGGCGTGAGGCAGCAGGGTGACGTGGGCCAGTTCGGGCTGTTCGCGGGACAACAGGTTGGCATATACGCCGACAACCCGTTTGGACCAGGCCGCTTGCGGCAGCAGAAACACCCGGCCGCCGGCAAAGGTTGTGTAGGGGGCGAGTCCTGCCGCCTGGGCCATGTCGTTCTCGTAGCCCTGCCGCAGTTGGCCCAGCAGGTCGGAGGCGCGGTGAAAGGCAAACGGGTCCGCATAAGTGCGCACCTCGCGAAACAGGTCGGCGGGGTGGATCAGCAGATCCGATTCGACAATCCCGTAGCCGTTGTAATTGAGGAGCCGGCCGATTTCTTTGAGCGTCTCTGTGTCGCTTTCGCTCAAACCCAGCGCGCGCGCGAGCCCGAGCGCAACCTCGTCCAGGTTGTCGCCAAAAGCCCCGGCAATGGCCCATGGGCGATATTTGCCCGCCAGCAACTGATCTATGATGAGCGAGGTGCAGAGCTGCGGCGACGGATCAATGTGGGTTTCCAGCGTCTCCGCCGTGGGGATGGTCCCGCTGTAATGGTGGTCGGCATAGAAGACGCGATTGCCGTCTGCCAACAGGCGCTCAAAGGCGCTCCGGTTGCGGTCAAGCGAGACGTCCAGCACGGTGATCTGACAATGAGCGACGCCAACCAGCCGATCCAGAAGGGCGATGTCGCGTTTGACGCCGGTGACAAGACGCGCCTCTGGTTGAGGTGTGTGCAGGCGGAGCTGCTGCAGGGCGCAGATGCCGTCGGCGTCGCCGTTGAATACGTCAATATGGTGCATGATGTGCCCAGGTCGTCGGGGATATGCTCCCTTGTTTACATGCCGGGGAGGTCAAAACCCAAGGGATTGCCAATGTTGGCAAGGCGGAAGGTGAGCATGAAGGTCTGGTCGCCGGGCGTGGAGCTGGAGGCGAGTTCCACTGACCAGCAGGGCTGGAGATAGCGCAGTTTTATCGTCTCCTCAATGGTTTCGTCGGCCTCGATCGCCCGTTCCAGGCCGTAGCCGGCGGCGAAATTGTACGGCAGCAGATACCAGGCGCTGCCCTTGACCGAATTCACCTCGGTGAGTTCGTTGTAGCGGTAATCCAGGGAAAATCTGTCGCCGGCGGTGCTGTAGTAGGAGCTGTCGATGGAATGGTAGAAGGCTCCGTCGCCGTAAACGTCGACGTTGGTGGTGTATTTGAAGAGCAGTCGCTCAATCGGGTACCAACCAGTCTCGGCGATCACTGGGGTCAGCGGGGTGTCGCTTTCCTCGCTGCGCAGATCATAGCCTTGCTTGATTTTGAAGAAGGCGTATTCGCGTTCAAATTCGCGACCGTTGCGTTCGCCGGAGATGCTGAAAAAGTTGTTGAAACCGTAATAGAGGGTGTTTTGTTCCTCCAGATCGTCGACAACGTCGAATCGCGGCAACAGCTCCTTGTCCGGTATCGCGGTGTAGCCGTAGGCCACGTAGGGGCGCAGGGTGTGGCTCCAGGCGTTGACGTCGCCGAAATCCGCCGTGAAGTCGCGCATCAGGGTTGTGCCGATTTCTCCGCCGAGATTATAGAGGAAACGATTTTTCGAGTCGCTGTCCTCCCAATCCGAGGCCCCGTTGTCCTGAATCATGTAGGCGGTGTTGCGAACGCCGCCGCTGACGTAACTCTCGAGATACGGGCTCAGCGGGATGCCGGTGGTCACCGTGGGCAACAGATCGAGCCGCTGGGAGCCGACCCCTTCTTCCCGCCAGAAGTTGGTGTAGTTGGCGTCCCAGGAAAAGTCGGGCCCTCTGCCGTCGGTCACCGGCACGAGTCCCGAATAGGTCAGGGAGGGCAGTTTCCAGGGCTGGGACGGATTGTCAGCGGTGTACGTCGCCTCGCTGAGGTCGTTGATCGCCTGCATTTCACCCAACAGCGATGTGCCGTTGTCCCAGGAACGCAGGGCGGCAAAGGTGTTTTCCCGGTACTGGTTTGTTTTGTCGGTAAAGCCGCGGCCAAAGATGTTGAGGAATTTTTGCTGGCTGTCGGAGAAACTGCTCGACCCTGTGTTGAATTCACGCAGGTAGTCGATGTCTGAGGCGACGTCGATGTCCAGTCGGGTGGTCCATGCGCCGATGTCCTGATCCGCCTTGCCGCGAATCCAGTAGCGGTCGGAATTGGTGTGGGTGTATTGACCGTCCTGGTAATAATCGACTTCGGAAGGGTCAGACAGGGCGTCGTCGAGATAATTGCCCATGAGCATGCCCTGGCTGTCGCTGTCCAGGATGTAGCGGAATTCGGCGCCGCTCATGAAGCCGCGATTGGCAAAATAGCGCGGGAACAGGGTGAGGTCGGCGCTGGGCGAAAGGTTGATGAAAAACGGCGTTTCCATGCTGAAGCCGTCGCGGTCGGACATGAACATGGACGGAAAAAGAAAGCCGGTTTGCCGTTTGCGTTTGGCGGGCAGCAGCATCACCGGCGAGTACAGCACCGGCACGTCTTTGATGCGAAAGGTGGCGTGCTTAAGATAGGCGTAGCCGCCGTCGGTGATTTCGGTTTCGGCGGCGGCAAAGCTCCAGGGGGCGGTCTCTCCGGGCTGCAGCTTACAGGTGACGACCCATCCGTCTTCGATGAAATAGGTGGTCTCGCCGGTCTTCTCGATGACGTCGCCCTCGAAATGGAGATCCTTTTGCTGGCGGATGACCGTGGCGTTGTTGAAGCTGCCGGTGGCCTTTTCCATATCCAGGACGCCGGAGTCCGCAGTCAGTTGATCGGCCCCGACGTCGATGAGCAGATGCCCTTTGGCCTCCACCGTCCCCTGGGAGATGTTGTAGGCGACCCAGTCGGCCTTAATGGTGGTCACGGTTTTAATTTCTGTCTCCGGTTCGCCTGGCTTGGCTGCGTCGGGGGCGGGGTCGTCGCCCAACAGACCGCTCCATTGCGAAGAGGTTTTCGGCGCCCGTTTTTCCACCGGCTCTTTCTTTTCCAGAAGCACGTTGCCCTCGGCCACGATGCGCGCCGGGTTCTCGTATCGGGTCATTTTATCGGCGGTTATGTCCCATTGGCGGGCGTCGACCGACACGGCGGCAGCCGGGGTTGAATGCAGAAGCAGGCCGGCAAGGATCGGAAAAAGCAGTGCAAGGATCGGGGAGGATGGGTTGGTATGCTTCACCTCGATCAGCTCCTTTGAATAGAAGGGCGAAACAGAAGAGCGGACGCACCGGAGAAAATCGTGATTGCGTGTGAACGGCGCCTCAACTGGTTGGAGCGATTAAAGAAATGGGACAACAATAATCACTGGTAACAGGCCCGAATGTACGTGTCCACCGGATTTGTGTCAAGCGAAAAGTCGTAGATTTGCCTTGCGTCAGCGGGGAATTTGGTTTAAGTATCGGCAGTCGCAGCACCGTCTAATGACTTGATTTTCCAAAGCTTGCATCATCTATCATATTTACGCTTTTCACGGCGGCATCAACCCTTCGCAGCGCTGCATGAAATGTATCTTCGGCCCGGTGAATTCCAGGCGACTTGGCCGTTCTCTCGGCATCGATCTTTTTTCGAGTAAAATCTGCAATCTCAACTGTATATACTGCGAGGTGGGCCGCACTGCATCCCCTGTCAGCGAGCGCGGAGATTATTCCGACATCCAGGCGATTGCAGCCGAGATTGACGCAGTGTGCGCCGATGCCGCACGCATGGCCGCCGTTGACGTGCTTACGGTCACGGCCAAGGGCGAGCCGACCTTGCACCGCGGTTTGGGCGCGATTCTGCGGCATATAAAACAGCGGACGGAAAAACCGGTAGCGGTGTTGACCAACGGCACGACCCTGACGGACCCGGAGGTGCGCCGGGACCTGCTGGTTGCGGATCTGGTCGTTCCCTCCCTTGATGCAGCCCGTTCTGAGACGTTTCAACGGGTAGACCGGCCTGTTGCCGGGCTTGATCTGCACGAGGCCATTGCGGGGTTGACGACCTTTTCCCATCAATATGCAGGGAAACTTTGGCTGGAAATCCTTCTGGTGCAAGGCGTCAACGACGCCCCCGAGGATGTCGAGGCGTTGATAGCCGCGCTTCGGCCCATGCGGATTGACAGAATTCAACTGAACACGGTGGTTCGGCCGCCCGCCGAGGGTTTCGCCCTGCCGGTGAGCAGAGAACGATTGACTGAGATAGCCCGCTCTTTTGAGAACGCCCTGGGATTGCCGGTTGACCTGCCTTTTGTCCCGACAGAGGGTGAAACGGTGCCGACGCTGCAAGGCGGCCGAGCCAACGCACCTGCCGCCAACGACGCGGTTGTGCAGGAAATTATAGAGATGTTGCAGCGGCGGCCTTGTACTGCTGCTGATATAGATCGGACCTTCCAATTGGGCGGTCCGGATAAGATTGAGCAACTCCTTGAGCCGTTGATATGTTCAGGAGTCCTGCAGCGGCAGGATCACGGCGATCATCGCTTTTATCAACACGCTTCGTGCCTCATAGGACTCGCGACGCCTGGCTGAGCCGGCGTTGCGTCTTTGACGCGGGAAGTGCAAGTTGCTTGAAAAAAATTACCCATTAAGGATACGAATGACCGAAAACGATCAAAACGAACAAGAAAAGAAAGCGCCTCCTGTGCGAAAAGCCAAAACCGGCGCATGGTGGAAAAGCGTGCCCAAAGCGGCCGCCGCCGAGGCGGCAAAGGCTGCGCAGGCAGCGGCGGAAGCGGCTGAAGCGGCGGCGGCGACTGCACCAGTTGAACTAATCGCACCGGCCGTCCCGGATGCACTCAAAGAGCGACAGGAGGAGTCGCCCCCCGTGGTTTCTCCTCCTCAGCCCGATGCGTCTGCGCCTGTCGCTGATCAACCGCTTGAGGTGATCGAGCCCGTCGCGGCGGAAAGCGTGACTGAAGAGGTCGTGACGTCTGCGGCGGCGCCAGGCGTAGCCGATGAAGCGGCCCCGGCGGTTGCCGACTCAGGAAACGAGGAGGCGGCGGAAGAGCCGGCTCCGCCCAAGAAAAGGCGGCCCCGGCGCAGCGGTAAAAAACGCGCCAAACCGGTTGACGCGTCCCAGGATACGGAAGAACCAGCTGAAAAGGCGCGGGAAACACCCGTTGATCCGGCGGTTGATTCGGATGGCGACGAAGACGACGATTCGGATCGGGTGGTCGACGACGGGTCGGAATTCCCCGACAAGGCGGTGGTCTACAAGCTGCTGATCAACGCTGAGGAGCCGGAAGAATGCCGGATCGCCTTGGTGGAAGACGGGCGGCTTGAATCCTTCCACGTCACCACCATTGATCGCGAGCCCACCAAAAACAATATTTATAAAGGCCGGATTGTCTCGATCGAGGCCAATCTCCAGGCCGCCTTTGTCGACATCGGCACCGGCCGCAACGGATTCCTGCCGTTCAATGAAATCCATCCCGAGTACTATCGGCAGGACGTCAACGAGCGCAATCGCAATCTGATTGCCCAGCAGCAGTGGAAAAAGCTCAAAATCGAAGAGGTGATGCAGAAGGGGCAGGAGGTGCTGGTGCAGGTGGTCAAGGAGGTCACTGGCAACAAAGGCGCCAACATGACCACCTATCTGTCTCTGCCCGGCCGCTGTTTAGTGTTGATGCCGGGCAGCGACAGCTCCGGCATCTCGCGCAAGATTGTCGGCGAAGAGCGCAGGGCCAATTTGCGCGAAATCATGAGCGAGTTTGAAATCCCCGAAGGCGTCGGATACATCATTCGAACCGCCAGCGCCGAGATCACCCACGCCGCTCTGGAAAAGGATCTGCACACCCTGCTCGCGCTCTGGGAAGAGGTCAAGAAGCGCGGTCAGACCATGGACGCGCCCGCCCTGGTGTTCGAGGAGCAGGACACGGTGGTCCGTTTTCTGCGGGATCATTTCTTCGCGGATATTCAAGAGATCCTGGTCGACACCCAGGAGTCGCTGGCCAATGTCGACGCCTTCATCGACCTGCTGCCGGCCAAACAGAAAAACGTCAAGGTCCGGCTGCATCGCGGCACCAAGCCTATCTTCAACCAGTTCAACATCGAAGAGCAGATCGAATCGATCTACAAACCGCAGGTGGCCTTGCCTTCCGGCGGCTCGATTGTGATCAACCCCACCGAGGCGCTGGTGGCCATCGACGTCAACTCCGGCCGGACTTCAAAGAATTCCGATTTTGACGACACTATCTTCCTCGCCAACATGGAAGCCGCGGCGGAATTGGCCCGGCAACTCAGGTTGCGCGATCTTGGTGGACTGATCGTGGTCGATTTCATCGATATGCGGAATAAAAAGCATATTCGGGAAGTTGAGCGGCAGGTGAAGGTCAGCATGAAGCGCGACAAGGCCAAGGTCGACATCAGCAAGATTTCCCGCTTCGGCCTGATGCAGATTTCCCGGCAGAAGATGGGCGCGCCCATCGAGAAAGGCAGTTACCGGACCTGCGAATACTGTGAGGGGCGCGGCGTGGTGCGTTCGGTGGAAACTTTGGCGTTGTACCACCTGCGGCGCATTCAGACCGGCATCAGCCGTAAAAAAGTGGCCCGCGTCGAATGCCGCCTGCCGCTTGACGTCGCCCAGTATCTGCTCAATAAAAAACGGGCGGAGTTGGCTGATCTTGAAGCCAAGCACCAGGCGAAGATCGACATTATTCCCCGGGTGGAGATGAAACCGTCGGAAAATCAAATCGATTTTCTGGAAACGGAAGCGACTCGGTAGACGATTGGGATGAAGGACGGCGCTGTCTTAGTATGCAAGGTTGAGAGGCAAGGCGCCGTCAAGGACGTGCGGCAAGAAAAAGCTTGATTATCGATCAGGTTCAGAGTATATGAGGGGACCATTTTGCGCCTGTAGCTCAGCTGGATAGAGCGTCGGACTACGAATCCGTAGGTCGGGAGTTCGAATCTCTCCAGGCGCGCCAGTACTCAAGGGTTTAGAGAATTTCTCTAAACCCTTTTTTCTTTTCCCCGGTCTCCCCCCGGTCCGCACGCGAGATTGCTTGTTCGTTAAGGGATCTTCCGGATAATAGTTTTGGCCCTTCCCATGCAAGCATCCCGATTTTCCTCAGCCCGCCTGCTCGTCACCGTCTGCGTTATCAGCTTTGGCTGCTTTTTGGGTTCTTTCATGAGGATTCCCATTGTTCCGCTCCTCGCCACCTCGCTGGGCGCGGATACGGTGCAAGTCGGGCTGGTCAACAGCGCGTTCATGGTGATGACGGGGGCGCTCTCCATCCCGTTGGGTCTCCTTTCGGATCGACTGGGCCGGCGACTGCCGTTGCTGAGCGGACTCCTCCTGCTGTCAGGCTCTTCTTTTCTGCTGTACTGGAGCCAGAGCCCGCTCCAAATGGGGTGCATCTATCTCCTGTTCGGCATGGGGCTGTCAGCGATTTCGCCAACGCTGATGTCGTATGTCGCTGACTTCATCACCCCTCCTGGAGCATTAGGCCACGCGTTCGGGTGGTACACCATGGCCTTGTACGGCGGCATGACCCTCGGCCCGGCAACCGGCGGCCTGCTCGGAGCGGCGCTGGGGTTGCGATCGGTCTTCCTTGTTGCCGGCGTTTTGATCTTGCTGATGTTCTTCGTGGCATACTTTTTTCTCCCCACCCATTCCCGCCGCATTGAACCCACCTCAGGCGTTGCCTCCACCTTGAAAAATCTGCTCAGCAACCAGTCGCTCATTGCCTGTTTGCTCGCCACCCTTGGCGGTTGCGTAGGTTTTGGCATGTTCGTTTCCTTTATGCCGCTCTACATCAAGGATTTGGGACTGAGCACAACTGCGGTGGGATTTGTGTTTGCAACCCAGGCGTTAGCGAATGCCGTGTCCCGCGTTCCGGCCGGATGGTTGTATGATCATCTGTCGAACCGAGCCCTCCTGGTGACGGCCGGTTCCACTGCGCTTGCCATGGCGATGGTCGCTTTCGGCTTCTGTCGTTCCCTGCCTTCTCTTTTGGCAACCGCCGCCGGCATGGGGTTCAGTATGGGGATGGCGTTTACAGTCATCTGCACCCTGATTGCCGACTCTGTGCCGAAAAAAATGAGAGGCTTGGCCATGGGGTGCTACAACACCAGCGTCTATGCCGGGATGCTGACCTGTTCGCTCGGCATGGGGGTGGTTATTCGAAAGTATGGTTTTCAGGCGGGCTTTTCTTTAACCGGAGCGGTCATGATGTGCATGCTGCTGCTGTTTAACGTCCTGTATCACCCTGCAAAGGCATAGGGCGCTTCTTTATCGGCCCCAAGAGGTGGATTTCGTGGCCAGAGTGGACCAGCGAGAAGCAGGAAATCAAAAGCAGAAAACAGCTCAAGGATAGGCGACCACGCTGGAAAGCAAATTTTCCGATCAATCATCGGGACTGCAACAGTTACAACGACGAGGCAGTTGCCAAGAGAGGTTCTCTTCGACAATTTTCTTGCAATAAAACCAAATGCTTCTTGTCTTGAGAAGCGAGCTCAAAAGGGGAAAATCGAAAATGTCCATTGTTACAATCGCTCGAGGTTCTTACAGCCGTGGCAAAGAGGTGGCTGAAAGGTTGGCAAAAAAATTAGGATACGAATGCATCTCTCGGGAGATTCTGCTTGAGGCGTCGAAGGAATTTAATATCCCAGAGATCAAGCTTGTCAGAGCGCTTCACGATTCCCCTAAAATCTTTGCGTCCGACGGCGCGTCGCACTATGTGAAGTACTACCGTTCAGCTATTTTACGCCATGCACGCAATGACAATATGGTCTATCATGGACTGGCCGGGCATTTTTTTCTCAAAGACATCCCACATGTTCTAAAAATCAGAATCAACGCCGATATGGAGACGCGGGTGCAAGAGGAGATGGCCAGAGAAAACATCTCTGCTCAAGAGGCTCTGCGCATCCTGAAGAATGATGATGAAGAACGCCGGAAGTGGAGTATACAAGTGTACGGCACCGACACCTGGGACAGCCGTCTTTATGACATGGTCATTAACATCAGCACGCTTACGATTGACGACACGGTTGACGTCATTGCCTATATTTTGCAAAAACCAACGTTCCAGTCGACGTTTGAATCAAGAAAACTGGTTGCGGACATGGCAATGGCGGCAAAACAACAGGCAGACATCATGAAAGCAATGGGCACAACACTGTTCTGATATGCGCCATCCTGAACACCACCGCATTCATCGTTCCGGCTGGCTGCGAGCAGCGGTCTTGGGCGCGAATGACGGCATCGTTTCAACCGCCAGTCTGATTATTGGCGTTGCGGCAGCTAATGCATCCCGAGAGAGCATTCTTTTAGCGGGCACGGCTGGCTTGGTGGCCGGAGCGCTGTCGATGGCCGCCGGCGAGTATGTTTCAGTGAAATCCCAAGAGGACACGGAGCGTGCTGATCTCCAGATGGAGTCCGATGCGCTCGAGAATGATCGAGACGAGGAAGAGAAGGAGCTGGCGGCTATCTATCGAGATCGTGGCCTGGATGAGCAGCTTGCTCAAGAGGTGGCGCGCCAATTGATGCAACATGACGCGCTGGCGGCCCATGCGCGTGATGAGATCGGGATCACCACCGAATTAAGCGCGCACCCCCTGCAGGCGGCCTTCTGGTCAGCCGGCGCATTTTCTCTGGGCGCGGCAATTCCGCTCGCAACCGCAACGCTTGCTCCAGCTTCTTCACTGCTGTGGGTTGTCCCGCTCCTGGCGATTGGCTTGCTGGGGGCGCTCGGCGCGGTCGCCGCGGCAACCGGGGGCGCTTCACTCTCTCGTGGCGCTGTGCGTGTATGTTTTTGGGGTACGGCGGCCATGGGGATAACTGCTGCAGTCGGCAAGCTGTTTGGCATTGCGGGATGAGTCAGCCCTGCAGACCGATTCAGTTGCAGGAGACCAACCTTTGCCGTATCTTTCTCGCGGGAATACCCCCTGCCCTGCCATCGGCGGTCGTCCCCTTCAGTCACGTTATACAATGTAAGGCCAACATCTCTCTTTTTACCATTTTTTTAACTTAACCGAGGAGTTATCGATGAGCAAAACCCTTGTGCAAATGACAGCGGAAATCATCCAATCGCAGATCAGCAGCAAACAGATGAGCACCGATGAAATCAAAGCCGCCCTGAACGAAACCTTCCAGGCGCTCAAATCACTGCAGGACGCTGAAGCAAGCGGGATAATAGAGCCTGGCGCAGAGGCAACCGCGCCGACTGTTGATCCTAAGAAATCCATCCAGAAGAATAAGGTGGTCTGCTTGGAATGCGGGCAAGAGTTCAAGATGCTGTCTCCGAAGCACCTGAGGTCGCATGGCCTTGATGCCAAGGAATACCGCAAAAAATATGGTTTTTCCGCCCGGCAGCCCCTGTGTGCGAAAGCGCTTTCCGAGAAACGGTCCGCCTCTGGGAAGGAACGCGGCATTCCGGCCAACCTGCAAAAAGCCATAGTCGCCCGGACCAAGAAAAAACCTGTTGCAGATGAATAACAATAGAGGGGTTTCAACAAGAATGAAGAAAAACGTCACACGAAAAGAATTGGCCCTCTCGGTCACGGAAAAGTTGGGCGTTGCCCAGCGGAACGCAGCGGAAATCGTCGACACCGTTTTTGCGACCTTGAAAAATACCTTGGTCCAAGGCGAATCAATCAAGCTGGTCCAATTTGGCAGCTTGAATGTTCGGGATAAATCCCCGCGCCGGGGTCGCAACCCGCAAACCGGCCAATCTCTGACCATTGCCAAGCGACAGATGATCAGTTTCCGTCCGAGCAGACAGTTGCGCGAAAGGTTGAACGACAATCTTTAAGCGCTGAAAATGGCGGCAACCTTTGGGTAACCCCCTGGATATTGAAGTGATTTCTTGCAACTCATCATCTCAACCTCTCAAGACAACGATTATGAAAATAGTAGGCATTTACGGCAGTCCACGCGTTAAGGGCAATTCAGCGCAACTTCTTGATGCTGTTCTGGATCAAGCAGCAGGGCAGGGCGCACAGATTGTGAAACACCATCTCAACAGTCTGTCTATCAGGGGGTGCCAAGCCTGTTATAGCTGCCGCTTGAAAGGCAACGAAGGCAAATGCGCTCTAAAGGATGACATGAACCCAATTCTTGACGATGTGCTCACGTCAAACGCTGTGGTTCTCGCCTCTCCCGTGTATATGTGGCAGATGACCGCTCAAGCGAAACTGTTTACTGATCGCCTGATGCCGGTGCTCAAGCCGGATTACTCCTCTTGGCTCACTGGTCAAAAACTCCTCTCCATTTACACCCAAGGACAGCCGGACATTTCCAAATTTGCGCCGTATTTCGAGCATGTTAACCAAATGTTCGCCTTCCTAGGCTTCCAAACCTTGGCCCCCCTGGTTTTTGGTGGACTACGGAATATTGACGACATTCAAAAGCATCCAGCAGCATTCGAGCAGGTCCAGCAGGCTGTTAACGGCTTGCTGGCGGAATGAGATGATTTTATTTGAAGAGTAGCATTGGGAATAAGTGTGCCACGAGGCTTCTGATTCGCAATTGCAATCAAGACACTCACGCGAACCACTAACCCCCTGCTGTTGCAAATGTAGCGATGGTGTCGAGCCGGCACACGCAGCTAACCCCTTGCCTTATGAAATCGCCCGAGCCGAGCAGGTTATTCTCGTCGCTTTCTGATAACACTTGCCAACCCGGCAAGGCCTATCCCGAAAAGGAGCATGGTCGTTGCTTCTGGGACAGGAGTCGTTTGAAAATTTGCTTTCAGATATATAGAAGCGTCGTCATTGCCAGACCAAATCCATTGCGCCAATTCATCGATACCTTGGATCTTGCCGAGGCTCACACTTGTCCAAATATTATTTCCTCCATTGTTGCCATAGGAGGTAACCGAAGCCCATTCCAATCCATCCAATGAATATTCCCATTGGGAAACAGCGGCAGAGTACAATGGGCCGCCCGCAATATCCCCTGTGAGTTCGGCTAGGAATGCAGCAGGATCCCCGCCACCGATGGAGTTGCTAGGCGTTGAGTAACCAGCATTATGCATTTGCCATATAAACGAATAGTTATGGCTAGCCAGAAGATTCGCCAGGATGAGCGAGTCTGACTTGGTCCAATCGCCGGAATGCTCACCTACACCCAAGGATGACGTTACGCCGCCATCAACAAGATAAAAATTATCGACCACGTTGTCGCCGGTATAAGTCACCGCCACAGACAGCGCATTCGCCGCGCTGTTTCCACCCAACAGAAACAATCCACTGGTCAATCCCACGAGTATTTTTCGTCGCATATCCCTCTCCGATTATGTTTGCGCCATGACGCATTTCTTTGAAATCAACAAAGACTCTCCGGTCAGTGGTCAATGCAAAAATGGGGGCCTTGTCTCAAAGAAAAACAACCTGCATTCAAGCAGCTGAATTTGTACGTTTTTTTAATAAACTTGAGTCTGATGCAATCAAACAGGAGTAAACGTCATTTCCTGAATAGGCGTGCGGGAAATCCGAAATTCTTATGTGTAATTCAATCACCTCTCGCAGCGGTTGTCGACAACAAGCAAAGCAGCACCACTGGTGGATTTACCCATGTGGAATTAAATGGTTATGTATTGCCCTGGTGCAGAAAAAGGAGACGCAAGTTAAGAGCGTTTAATCTGTTCTGAGGAGGTGTTCACATGCAAAACAGTACGCAGAAAATTCACAGACGAATTCAAGGAAGGGGCCGTCAAGCTGGTCACGGAACAAGGCTACAAGATTTTTGGGCTCCTCAGTAGAATCTACGGGTAGACTTATGGCTGGACAGATCACCAAGTCCATGATACAAGGCGATTTTCTATTTATGATGGAAAACAGCTTTGCAATTCTTTCATTGAATTCTGTATTTTTTTGTTGCTTGACTGCTGACATGGCTTGATCCTCCTGGCATTATCCATTTGTTCTTATCATGAAACCTTGAGGCTCCTTGTATTCTACTTGTTAGTTTTTTGGATTTTTTTTGGCTCTGTTGGGCTTTTGTTAGGGAATATTTAAGAAACAGTTACTTGTCACTTCACCTATTTATGAAAAATGACCGGAGGCGTTTATGCTCTTTGATCAGGAAACTGTTACAAAGGTAGTGAAAATTTTACACGAAGAAATTGTACCGGCACAGGGCTGTACAGAGCCTATTGCAATTGCTCTAGTAGCAGCTAAAGCAAGAGAGGTGCTTGGCGAGATTCCCGAGCATGTTAAAATGTTTGTTTCGGGAAATATAATCAAAAATGTAAAAAGCGTGGTCGTGCCCAACAGCGGCGGGATGGTCGGCATGGAGACTGCGGCTGCCATGGGCATTGTGGCGGGTGACTGTAAAAAAGATTTGATGGTTATCAGTGATATAACCGAGGAGGATATGGTTGCAGTACGAAAATACCTAGATAAATCCTCTTTTGAAATGATTCACGAAAAGACACCTATCAAACTATATGTACGTATTGAGGTCTCTGCGGGAGAAAAAAGCGCGTTGGTTGAGGTGCAGTATCTGCATACCAATCTGACCAAAGTAGTCAAAAATGGACAGGTGCTTCTTGATCGCGGTTTTAGTCCCGAGAGCTTTAATACCACACAGGAAGACCGCTCTGTCTTGTCGGTAAGTCTTATTTACGATCTGGCCAAAACCATTGATCTTGATCTGATACGCCCCCTGTTCGAGCAGGTCATCTCCTTGAACTGCATCATTGCGGATGAAGGGCTTCAAAATACGTACGGGGTGAACATCGGAAGCAGTATTGTCAAAAATATTGAACAGGGAATTTACGGTGACGACCTGCGCAACCGCTGTGCAAGCTATGCCGCAGCTGGAAGTGACGCACGAATGAGCGGCTGTCCTCTGCCGGTCATGACCACCAGCGGAAGCGGCAATCAGGGCATGACAGCTTCCCTTCCTGTAATCAAATTTGCACTACTTAAAGGGCATTCCAGGGATGAACTCATAAGAGCCCTTTTTCTATCGCACCTCTGTACTGTGCACATCAAAACACAAGTAGGGCGTTTGTCTGCCTATTGCGGAGCCATGTGCGCGGCAGCCGGAGTCAGCGGGGCCATAACATTTCTGATTGGGAAAGACATGGCCACTGTAGCTCACGCTATAGTCAATACACTTGGCAATATTTCCGGTATAATCTGTGATGGAGCCAAGCCTTCATGTGCCATGAAAATCGCCACCGGAATCTATGCCGCTTTTGACTCGGCTACTCTGGCTGCCTATCACAAGGATCTGCATGGAGGCGAAGGCATTGTGGGCAATGTCGTGGAGGCCACGATCCGCAATATCGGCGAACTTGCCAGTGCGGGAATGGAGCAGACCGATGAAGTGATTCTAAAGATTATGACGACAGAGTAAGGGCATGAAATCAAAAACACCAGAAATGAAGATGAGTTCCCAAGACTGGGGATGGGTAGCTATCAATATAGGCATGGGCATTGGGGCTGGAATTGTATTCCTTCCGATTCAGGCCGGAATTGTCGGCTTATGGACTTTTCTGTTGGCGATAATTGTAGCTTATCCAGCCCTGTATCAATTTCAAAGGCTTTTTATCAGGTTCCTCAGCAGAATCTGTGGGTAGCCCTCGGGGTCGGCAGGTCACCAAGCCCATGATATAAAGCTATTTTTAGCCCGTCGTATGTGCGAAATCCATAGGATCGCTTCGTGATCACCTTTGCCTTG
>Ga0209639_1001239_pt1 | contig 27112 bp, 26 predicted proteins | sample EPASupsiteHSE605_FD_187268 | JGI IMG/M metagenome (GOLD analysis project Ga0209639, IMG submission 187268) | Bioremediated contaminated groundwater from EPA Superfund site, New Mexico - Sample HSE6-05 (SPAdes) (version 2) | ecosystem: Environmental > Aquatic > Deep subsurface > Groundwater >... | reverse complement strand
TTGTTAAATTTATAATAAAAATAAACAATACCAATCTAGTCTATGCAGATCTTTGTGCTGTGGTGCCTTCACCTACTTTTTACGATCCCTATGGACCTTACCCCTCAAAGACACTACTAAAATCATAATATGAACAAATCTATTAGAAGGTGATAGAGAGAGCTTCCTACCAGACAGGATAATTTCCAGCAAAATTGGTAACCAACGAATTTTTAATATCATAGTGTAAACAAAAAATCCATTTTTTGAATTGTTTGGAGGGAGCCTTTTCTTGGCCGAGAAAGTTAAGCGTTTAACAGTTTTAGTAACAGGTGGCGCTGGTTTTATTGGTTCTCATATTATCGATAGTCTGACTGCACAAGATTTCAAAGTAATATGCATTGACAACCTATCTACTGGAAGAATTGAAAATATTAATAAACAGGCAGTCTTTTATAAAATTGATATTTGTGACTCAGCAATTCGTCATATTTTTAAAGATGAAAAGCCTAATATTGTAATACATCATGCGGCACAGGTGAACGTGCAAAAATCTTTAACCTTCCCTTTGGATGATGCAAACACCAATATTCTAGGATCTATTAATATATTCGAAAACTGTGTAAGACATGGTGTTAAAAAAGTTGTTTACGCCTCATCAGCAGCAATTTATGGTGAACCAAAGTATCTAGGGATTGACGAACAACACCCCATCTACCCTCAATCCTGTTACGGTATATCAAAATATGTGACGGAACATTATCTGAGAGTGTTTGGCTTAAAAAATAAATTAAAATATACAGTCTTAAGATATGCTAATGTTTATGGGCCACGGCAGGAAGAAAATGGGGGTGTAGTTTCTAAATTCTTTTTAGATATATTAGCGGGAAATTATCCGGTTATTTACGGTAATGGTCAACAGACTAGAGATTTTATTTACGTTATGGATGTAGTTAATGCCAACCTGCAAGCTATTAGACTGGCTAACGGAAAAGTTCTAAACATAAGTACAAATAAAGATATTTCAATAAATGATCTTTATAGAAAGATAATTAAAATATCCAATATTAATGTCAAACCGATATTTAAAGAGAAAAGAGAAGGAGACGTTTCACAAAGTTATTTAGATAACATTAGAGCTGAAAGAGAATTGAAATGGAAGGCAATTACTTCGTTGGAAGATGGTCTTCAAGAAACATATAAATATTATTGTACTCATGTAAGAGGAGATTTCTTCAATTCTTTTTGAAAAACTCTCCATAATAATTAAATCTAAATCCCATTAAATAGCTTCAAATCAGTACCCCTTTGGTTAAACAATTGAATATACTATCTTAACAAAGAACACGAAAAGGGTGATCATTTGCAAAATCTGTCCCTGGAAAAGCTTGCTGCTCTCATACATGGCAGAATTGTGCTTGAAAGTTATAATAATCGCATTCCCCTTAGCGTGGGCAGATTTAGCACTACGCCACCTAGCAGCATAACGTTTTTAATTAAACCTTTTGAATATGAGCAGGCCTTACTAACCCAATTTAAAAACCATGATGTACGCTGTGTGATTGTTAAAGCTCCTAATATATTGACTCTGGAAAAATGGAAAAAAGCAAACATCTCAGTTATCGAAGTTGAGAACCTTAGCGAGTCATATAAAGCACTTGTCATATTTTATAGGGGTCAGTTCTTCATACCATTCATCCAGGTAATTGGGAGCTCAGGCAAAACAACTACAAAGGAAATGATTGGTGCTGTTCTCAATGAAAAGTTCCCGACTTTGACCACCATTCAAAACATGAATTCCCCGCTGGGGGTAGCTAAAAACCTATTTCGCTTAAACAAAACCCATCGGGTCGCTGTCCTGGAAGCTGGAATGAAAGCACCAGGAGTCATCAGAAAGTCTAGTCGTTTAATCAAGCCTGACATAGGTGTTGTCACTAGCATACACAGCGCCCATTTAGCTAGATTTGGTTCCATACAAAAGATAATAGATGCTAAAGCAGAAATATTGGAGTTCTTATCCAAGAAGGGAACCCTGATAATTAATTGGGATGATGAGAACTGCCATAAATTTCCTTTAGAAACATACAAGGGATCATTGATACGCTTTGGCTTCTCTGAGCATTGTGATCTTTGGGCTTCAGATATTCAACGCCATGGTTTTCGTACCAATTTCATAGTTAATACTAGGTATTTTGAATTCCCCTGTGCAATCAATATAATCGGCAGGTATAACGTAGGTAATGCTCTGGCAGCAGTTGCAGTTGGTCTGATAGTAGGGCTGAGTCCAATGGAAATTTCTCAGGGGTTAGAGAAGTTTAAGCCTATGGACGGTAGGCTTAAAGTTTATTATAAAAGCAATGGTGCCGTTATTATTGATGATAATTTTAATGCCAACCCTGACTCAACCCGCATGTTAATAGATGAATTGATTATTATGTCGCATGAAACGCCTGTTGTGCTGGTTATTGGTGATATGGAACGCCCATCTCAAGACATAGAGAGATATGCTCGCACAGTACACTTTAATATAGGGAGGCAACTAGCACAAGGTAATTTCATTCATGTTTTGGCGGTAGGTTTTTGGGCAATAGAGTATGTAACAGGCGCTATTCATTACGGATTTCCCCGAAAAAAGATAACACACTATCGTACAGTCGATGAAGCCGAATCTGCTTTTGCAAGATTGCTCACACCTGGAACTACTGTAGTCCTCAAAGCATCTCCCTATACCAAATTAAATAGACTGTACGCAAAATATTCGCATCTTTTATATTAATCACGGCAGTTTTCATAAGAAATATCGTTGTGACATCTCGCCTCATAACCTCATTAATGTTTGACTAGCACCTATACTTTACACTATTCATACGATCAACTAAAAATAAAATAAGGAGACTATAGTTATGCCCCTATTAATGAATAACCGCAAATCCAAAAAATTATTAACTTCAACTGTTAAAGCAAAGAACTATCGACAATTCAGACATGGATCTGCACCTGTGGTTGGTATCTTATCGACTGTCAAATTAAGTTCCACCACTGGTTTTCCATTGGGTAAAGAAGCCAGAATCTTTCAAGAAAAGTTTGCTATAGCCAAACAGTATGGCATAATAATGTTTTTATTCTATGCTGATGATATTGATTGGATAAATAAAACCATTAATGGTTACCAGTTTATAACAGATGTCGGAATGAAAGAACATTGGGAAAGAACTATTTTTCCTTTTCCCGATGTTGTCTATAATCGAATTCGTTATAGAAACGTTGAAAAGCAGCCTAATGTAAGACAGCTCTTGAAATTTTTTGATAGAGATTCGCATATTAAACTTTTCAATACACGCTTTCTTGATAAGTGGGAAGTCCATGAAGCATTAGTAAGTGATCCAACTACTTCAAAAATGGTTCCACCTACAATGTTATTTTCTGATGTTAACCTAAAACATTTGTTAAATGAATACTCGGAAGTTTTTATCAAGCCAAGGAATAATAACGCGGGAAGAGAAATAATTAAAATTGTCCGCAATAATTCAGATATTTTTTCTTACTGTCAGTCAGCATCGTCCCCGCCCAGTTGGATACAATGTAGTTCCTTCAGTAATTTGTGTAATCATTTAAGTATTTTAATTCAGAATCCAAATAATTATATAGTGCAAACAGGAATAGATTTGTGCAGGCTGGAAAAGCAAGTTTTTGATCTTCGTGCCCAAGTTCAGAAAAATGGTCAAGGACAGTGGGTTTTTACCGGAATGAATGTAAGAGTAGCTACTGGCAACCGTTTTGTTACATATCCCAAAGCGGTTAAGAGAGCTCCGTTTGATAAAGTTGTCGCAATAGTCACAGGTGGTTCAGAAGTCTTTAGGAACAAGATCTATTCCCAATTATCAAACCTTTATTACAATGTTCCTAGAGTTCTCGATGAGAACCTGGGATTATCATTAGCAATTCTATCAATTGATATAGGTATGGATATACATGGTAAGCCTTGGATTATCGAGGTTAGTTCTAAATCAGACAGTTTTGATGAAAAGGATATACGGGCTAGGCATTTCCAGTATCTTATGGAATATTTTCTGTATATTACCACGAAGACCAGGTTTCAAAAATAAACTAAAGCTCAACCTGGCTAAATATTTTTGAATAAATGATATTGGTTTTTCAAACAATAACAATACAAAACAAATTATTACACAAAGGAGAATGGGAATTATGAAGCACAATTCAGATAATCGCCGAGACAACGTAGAGAAGATTCAAAATAATATCGATAATACTATCCAAAATATTGACGCCGCAGAAGAGATGATCGCTGTTACCGATAATAAAAACCAGAAAAAAGACTTAAAGGAAAAGAATGAACGAAGAGAAGAGGCTCTGGATTCTATGAGAAGAGAAATTAAAGATGAAGCAATTGATAGACGACACGGATACAAATAGAAGATAGATATATTCTAATTAAATAGAAAGAAAGCAAGCAAGCGCTGTAATTAATTGCAGCGCTTTTTGCTATTGGTTTTTCAAACGTTCTCTACATTTATTTGTTAAAAATGAATATTTTTATATGTACTTGGATACAATTTATGGAAGAAAATAATGTTAGGAGGTTTACCCATGACTATTTCCTTATCTGATTTCAACAACCTACCTGAAAAGGATAAGAAAAAAACTCTCGAGGAGTTAAAGAAAGATATAGGTGTTAGCGGTATTGCAAAGGAATGGGATATATCAAGGTCTAAAACATACAGCTTATTGCACGAATTCAATATTTCAGTGGGCTCGAAAGGACGAAAACCAAAACTGATAAAACCGACTAAAACTTCCGAAAACTTGACTAAGATATCCGATAAAAAAGGAAGCAAAAGTACAGATTCATCTAAAAATGAGCAGTTGGCTAATAAAACTGTTGCAATGGAAAAACTTGTTGGAGCTGAATCTACATTGAATTTTGATACCAAAGAGGATGCCTCCAAATTTTCTCTATATCTTGAGACTCAAGGTACAGCTTCGTTTATAAATGAGACAGTTCAACATCTCCTTCGCTCTGAAAAAATTGCAAGTTCGAACCTTCATATTAATATAAGTCTGCAAGAAGTTTAGGATAACAAGCAGCCTCCGCACTCAATAGTGAGGAGGCTGTGTTCAAAGTACATGAGTATAACCCTATTTAATCTCCAAACGTTCTACTTTATTGCCATTTTCCAGGTGTTCTTCTACAATCTCTGATACATCATCTGCAGACACATCACCATACCATGTACCTTCTGGATATACTACTACTACTGGCCCTGAGGTACATATTCCAAAACAACCGCAATTTGTTATCATTACATCATTAGTTAGCTCTCGTTCTTCAATTTCCTCAATAAAGTTCTGTACAATATCAACTGACTTTTTGTTATAACAAGCACCCATCTGCTGTCCATTAATTCTCGAACTTGAACAAATTAATAAATGATACTTAGGCTTATGCATGTTAATCACCTTCAATCTGGTAGATTCCCAGGCTGTCCAGCAAGCGAGCTATAACAATTTTCTCCATAATTGAAAAAGCCACCCCCTGGGCCTGTTCCCCATCTCTTAATGTCGTATCAATAATTTTCACCATTATATTCACCCCTTTACTAAAAATACCCCGATTGTAGTAACCGCTTCATTCCTCTAACCTGGGTGTAGTTATTTATGGTATTTATCGGTTTAGTAGATTCAAAAATAAAAGTCCCCGCATTAGCGAGGACTTCTTTATCCTTGAAATTTGCCATCTATTTAAGTTACTTATAATTTTATACATTCAGTTCAACATTGCAAGTCACTTTCCTAAAGCATTCTGTATACCTGAAATATCATATTATGTTCAAAATCATATTTAGACTGGGAAACTAACATAAAAAGTAGTACCGTTGGAACTAGTGTTTATGTCAATCCTTGCATTATGTCTCTTGGCTATGCCATAGCAAACCGCCAATCCTAAACCTGTACCTTGCTCCTTGGTGGTAAAAAACGGTGTACCCAGCTTATCGAGGACTGCAGGTTCAACACCTTGCCCTTGATCCTGTATTGCTAAAACTACACTTTTTCCTTTCGTAAATGTCCTTATAGTCATCGTACTACCTGGTGACATAGATTCCAGTCCATTATAAACCAGATTAAGTATTAGCTGACGTATTTCTTTCTCATCCAAAAGCAAATCAGGCAGGTGCTCAACTTTAAGTTTAATGGTTTTATCCTGAATCATCGCATTGGCTTGAATTAGTGGTAAAATATTATTTAAAACTGAGTTTAAATTTTTTGGCACTAATTCTACCATCTTATTTTTAGCCAGTGAGAGAAATTCAGTAATAATGGCATTGGCCCTATCTAGTTCTTCGATCATTAGATGAAGGAATTCTTTATCTTCATTATACTTACTCTCAAACATTTGTAAAAAACCTCGCACAGATGTCATAGGATTTCTGATTTCATGGCCTATGCTCGCTGCCATTTCTCCTACTAGATTTAGTCTGTCTAATCTGGTAATTTCTATTTCCATTTGCCTGCGCTCAGTTATATCCACTAATGTACTGAGTATACAGTGTTCACCATTAATATCAAGTCTCTCTATAGATAAAGACCCCAATCGCTGCTCTCCTGTTTTCATGTAGAAAACAAATTCCTGGTCACGAACCACTTCATTGTTAATAATCCTATCTATTATCTGGTTACGGTCAACTGCTTCCCGAAAAATTCCGATCTCTAAGGAGGTACGACCTAGCAATTCGTCACTATTAGAACCAATCATATGGCAAAAGCTTTCATTTATGTTAATAAATCGCCCGTTTTCTAGCGTAGAGATCGACATTGCCATTGGATTAGAATTAAATGCTTTAGAGAATCTTTCCTCCGATAGACGTAACGCCTTTTCCATATTTTTTCTATCAGTAATGTCTTTAGATACACAAATAAGGTGCGGCTCACCATCTACATCTATTATTTCAGACGATAGAAGAAAAAAGCGGATTTCTCCTGACTTAGTCCGCAGCATTACTTCATAATCCCGAAGACTTCCCTTTTCCTGAATTTGTTCTATCAATAAATCTCGTTCATGTGGAAAAACCCAAGTTCCTAACTTCTCAACCGTATGCCCGATAACTTCATGCCGATCATAACCGAATATATCTAACCATTTATCATTTACTTCAATATAACGACCTTCTTTTAGTGTCATAATTGGAATAGGATCAGGGTTACAACGAAACGCTTTTGAGAACTTCTCTTCTGATATACGCAATGCTTCTTCAGCCTGCTTTCGATCTGTAATTTCACGACTGCAATAAATCACTCCTGAGATCTCTCCATCTTCCTCAAATATAAGATTGCCAATAGTCTCAACCCATAAATAATGTCCGTCAGAGTGTCTCATGCGATACTCTAATTTAGCCTTCGAATTAAATTTAAAACGTTTGCGGTTAAATTCGCGTATTTTTTCTACATCATTTGGATGAACTATATCAAGTACTGCTCTTCCCACCAGATCTTCGGGCATATATCCAAGTATATTTATGTGTGATGGGCTAGCATATTCGATAATACCTTTTATGTTAGTACACCTAATCATATCCATCATATTATCTGTAATCTTACGTAAATCCAATTCACTTTTACGTAAGGCCTCCTCAGCATGTTTACGCTCCGTGATATCTATACCAAAAGTAAGCAGCATCTTAGAGCCATCTACATCAGTGAATGGATAATTATAAGTTTCATAGGTATATCCACCCGAATAATTCCTACGACATTTAAGCGATTCTATGGCATTTCCGTTATTAAACGATATACATTCGTTACACGGCTCAGTTCTATCATGAAAAATCATATAACAGGTGTCCGCTCCTGGCTTTTTGAAACGTTCCTGGAAAAACTTATTGGAAAAGCGTATTGAATTGTCCGGTGCAACAAGATATACCAATGCGGGTAATCCATCCAGAATCGAAAACAGCCGCTGCCGTTCGGCTGCTAATTTATATTCTAATTTCTCAATCTGCAAATACCGTTCTTGGTTTTTTAATTCAACTATTTTTAATTCAGAGATTGTCCGTCGCAGCTCTAAAAGTTCTCTAATTAGCTGATCTTTTGTCTTGTCTTCATCACGCATTTTGTTATCCGCCTTTGTCTAAATATTATAGTAATTCATCAAAACGTCCTTCTGCTAGCAGGTCAATCAAAGGATCGACGTGACACCAAGTGTCGTTAATTCTTACATTATAACCATAACCTATTACTGTTGACGGATATTGTCGAATGCGGTACGCTATTTATTTTTTATTAATGTAATATAGATAAAAAAACGCCCCTCCACAAGACAACTATAACCTTAGGATGGGCGCCTATTTTCATCTTTGACATATCATGCAACCAGTAAGATTAGGAAGCTCTATTTTTCTAGCTATTCCTAAGTTTAACGAAGATGATATATGAATATACAATAGGAATTATAGTCATTACCATCACTGCGGTGAAAAATACCACAGCCCCCCAGGCAGAGTCAATCAAGGACATAGATAGACACACCAGAGCTCCTGCAACCCAAATTTTGCTGCCGAAACGGTGAGTACGCTGCCACACCTCCTCGTTAGCGAGGGTCCATGGAGTTCTAATTCCCACAAAATAGTTATGACGAAATTGACCCATAAAATTGCCTATAACGAGGAATAGTATAGAAACCATAGCCTTAACTATTAATCCAACATTAATAGGATAATCTAGAGCAACCAGAATAGTTGCTCCATATATTACGCTGAAAAAAGCAACCAGGCTCCAACGCAAGAAAGTGTATGCTGAAGTAAACCGCTGATAATTATCCCGTTTAGGATCAACATAAGGTACTAACAGCATTAAAAAGTAGATCCCCATAGTCAGCAGCGGAGCAAAAAAGGCACCAAAGAAACGTGAGCTGTAGGCATCAACTTCACCATGAATATTCCAATGACTTGGAACCTTTTCAGGCAGATGAGGGTACACCCAGACAGCTGTTATTAATAAACCAGCCATTAGAATCCATAGAGGCCAATCATGCCGCAACGTTCTCCATTCTAAGCGATAAGGATCTTTCTTCCTATTCTCCACTTTGGATTCTCCCCTTTCTTGTTATGTTTTTTGTTTGGAGCTTTTCCTATTGGTCCGCAGTTGATTTGACCTCTGCTTTTCTAGAATCGAGTATTTCGTAAAACCAGCCAATAAGCTCCTGAAAAACAGTGGTATTCAGTGAATAATAAATATTTTGACCCTTTCTAATATCCTCAACCAAGTTGGCCTGTTTAAGAATACTAAGGTGATGAGAAATACTAGGCTTGGTAATGTTGAATTGATCCGCAATCTCCCCTGCGCTTAAATCCCTCTCTTGTAGTATGTTTAATATCTGCCGGCGGGTGCTATCCGATAAAGCTTTGAAGGCAAGGTTGAGGGGCATTTAAAAATCACTCCTCTCATTTATTTAGACGTTTATCTAACCATCTAATTTTATTATATACTTATTTTAAATGTATTCAAGTCTAAATGAAGAGAAATAATTATCAAATAACCGATCGATTAATCTTGAGCTCTAATCATAGATTAAACATACAAAAAAAGGTTTACAGGCCAGATCCCTTTTCTATATCATTATCATTAATTTAACAGATAAGGAAACGCGCACATGAATAATAGATGTCGATTTTGTATATTACTGACCTTCATTATTTTAGAGCTATGGGTGACAGGCTGCCAACCCGGAACTAAATCTGTTAAGTCTGAACTTCCCCAGATTATAAAGCAGGAAGGTCGGACAGCAATACAAGTTCAGACTAACCTAAAGGAACAACTGTTAGCGGAATATAATGGAATACAACCACAACAATGGGGTGAAAGAACAAGCGGAGTAGTTTTCGGCCTGGATACCGGAGATAAAGTCCTCGCCTTGACCTTTGATGCATGCGGCGGTTCCGCTAACTCTAATGGATATGATGCCGATCTGATCGATTATCTTGATAAAAAGGAGATCCCAGCCACTCTGTTTATTTCCGGCAGATGGATAGATGCTAATCCGGAATTATTTCTGAAGCTAGCTAATAATGGTCTTTTTGAGATAGGAAACCATGGACTAAATCATCTTCCCTGCTCTGTAAATGGCAGATCAGCTTATCATATCAGGGGAACCAGCAGCATATCAGAAGTCATTAACGAAATAGACGCCAATGGGAAAAAAATACGATCACTCACCGGACGCGAACCCCGCTTTTATCGTTCAGGGACAAATTACTATGATGAGGTGGCTGTTGATATTGCCGGGGATTTGAACTATAAAATAGTGAGTTATAGTGTTTTAGGCGATGCCGGAGCTACTTTCAGCCGTTTTCAAGTAAAAAAGGCCCTGCTCGGTGCCCAAGCAGGGTCAATAATAATTTTTCATTTTAATCATCCCGAAGGAGAAACAGCAGAAGGTATTATGGATGCAATACCTTTATTACAGAAAAATGGTTTCAAGTTTGTCAGATTGTCTGATTATACTTTAAAAGAATCTCCTTAATAGACAAAAGTTCATTTATATTACCAATCACGGCTGCTTCCGCCGCCGCCAAAGGAGCCTCCTCCACCGGAACTTCCTCCCCCAAAGCCACCGCCGCCTCTACCGCCTCCGCGGAAGAGCATTCCCAGTAACATACCCAGGAAAAAACCATTCAAAAACCTGCTGTCGATCCATATTAAGATCATTAATCCGATTGCTCCCAGTATAGTGGCCCAAGTGGGCATCTTTTTCTGAGCTGGTGCTTCTGTCGGTGCGGTTTGACCTCCCGAAAAATTAACGGTTGCACCATATTCTTTGGCAACTTCTGTGACTACGGCTTTGTACCCATTTGCCAGCCCTAAATCGTAATTGCCCTGCTTAAAGGCTGGCAGCATAAATTCATCTTGAATTCGTCCAGTTTTAGCATCCGTTAGTGCGCCTTCCAGACCGTAACCTACTTCTATCCTCGAGGTACGATCTACAGGTACTAATAAGATTACTATTCCATTATTTAATTGTTTATCTCCTAACTGCCATTTGCGTCCAATTTCCAATGCAACATCTTCAATTGGTTGTTCATCCAGGCTGCTTTTCAGCGTGACAACTGCTACTTGAGCTTTGGTTTGTCGAGCTAGTTCCTGGCTGGTATTTATTATCATGGATTCGGTTTGACTACTTAAAACCTCGGCCTGATCCAGCACATATAGTGCAGGCGGGGGTTCAGGAATGGTGGCTGCTATAGCTGGAGTCGGAAATATAATCAGTATCAGGAATATCAATGCGGCCATCCAACCACTTATTACAGCAAAATGTGCACCCCTATGACAAGTATTTGTGCAATAACTCGTCATCTTAAGGCAGGACAAATTGTTATCCATCCTTTAGTCTCCTCTACAATTAGAACTTTACCTGAGGGGCTGTTTTTGATCCCGGATCTGCCTGGAAATATTCACGGGGAGAAAAACCTAACATTCCAGCCCAAATAGCATTAGGAAAGGTTTTAATTTTAGCATTATAGATCTGAACCGAATCATTATAGTCTTTGCGGGTAACCGCTATGCGATTTTCAGTTCCAGCTAAATCATCCTGAAGCTGACGAAAGTTTGCATCGGCCTTAAGGTTAGGATAGTTCTCCACAACTACCAATAAACGCGATAGAGTTGTATTAAATTCTTCATTAGCCGCTGCTTTGTCTGCAGCTCCTTGAGCCCCTACAAGTCGGCTCCGAGCGTCAGCAAGGTTGTTCAAAATTGATTGTTCATGAGCGGCATAGCCCTTAACTGTGGCAACCAGATTTGGTATTAAATCGGCCCGGCGCTGCAGTTGAACATCAATCAGACTCCACTTGCCATTTACTGTTTCATTTAGATTTACCAGATTGTTATAGCTGCTCATTGCAGATATTCCAAATAGAACTAATACAGCAAGGACAATAATCCATGCTTTTTTCACAATGATACCTCCTTTTAAATTCATTTTTGTTTTGACGATATAATTATACCATTGATGTTAGCAGTTTTCAGTACAATAGATAATCGCAAGGGTTCCAGGGCCGACATGCAATCCAATTACTGGACCTATGGGAAGTACCGAAACTTCCAAACTATAGCGGATATGGATAATTCGCGCCAATTCTGCCGCTTTATCAGGGCAGCTAATATGATGAACCATAACATTTTTTAGGCCATATTTCTTATAATCATTATCTAATAGATTTAAAAGCCGATTAATTGCAGCGCGGGCTCCTCTCGCCCGTTCAAGAACAGCTGTCTTACCATTATTAACATATAGAATCGGCTTTATTTGCAGGATGGAACCTAAAAGCGCTGCAGCCCCGCCTATACGCCCCCCCTTTTTTAAATATTCCAGACCTGCTGGGACAAAATAGAATTTTATCCGTTTCATGGTTTGACGAGCAGCCTCTGCTGCCTCCTCGATGGATTTTCCTTCCTGAGCCGCTCTAGCTGCCGCAATTACAATTAGACCCATAGCCATACAGTTAGTACGAGAGTCCAGAACCTCCAGCCGGGCAGCAGGGTATTCCCGCCGCATTATATCTCTGACGCTCAAGGCGGAATGATATGTACCACTCATTTCAGATGACAAAAATATCGCCAGTACATCATTACCTTCAGAAACAATATTATTAAAGACTTGCTGTATCTCTCCCTGGGCAGGCTGTGATGAAGTTGGTATTATCCCTTCCCTGTCAATTTTATTATAAAAATAAGCATAGTCTACCATAGTCTCTTTGAAGGACTCATCCGGGAAGTTTACACTTAACGGGATAATAGTAATATCCAATTCCTGCTGAACAGAGGGATTAATATATGCAGTACTATCAGTTACGATTTTTAAGCTCATAGACACCTCCATGATTCAAACTCTTAAATCAGTTCGTGCTGGATAGTTTGAATTCCTGCATTTTTTAAAGCTCCGATATTCACAATTTTTTATTCACAGCCCAGGCTTGAAAACATTTAGTTTCCATAAGGTAGAGTGTTACAATTAATTTACCACATAGCTAAAGTTTTTTATTAACAAAACTTTACTAAAACATTGTATTTATAATAAAATATTCAGGTTATATGAAAGGGGCTTTTTAACATGAACAAACAACCTACCTCCCGCACCTGTTTCCTTTGCGGCCGTCAGAATGATATAGGCTTAAAAATGACCTGGTTTAATAACAACGATATCCAGCAGGTGTGGTCGGAAGTAATAGTACCCGATGGTTTCAATGGATATCCAGGCGTTGTTCATGGAGGCATCGTTGCAGCCTTATTGGATGAGACAGCCGGAAGGGCTCTAATGTTAAATGGGAATCATGATGAATTATTTATCACTACCCGTTTAGAAGTGAAATATCATCAGCCAACCCCAACGCAACAACCATTACGTGTTATTGGCTGGATCATAAAACGAAATAGCCGCTTTGCACATGTAGCCGGCGAAATTCGCCTCACCGATGGCACAGTTACAGCTAAATGTGAGGCTACGGTAGCTCGTCCGCCCCAAAAGTTTTACGAAAAATGCAGTTGGGAAAACGAGGCTCAACACTGGATAATAGAAGAATAATTTACATCATAGTCTTTTTTGCCATAATTTGTTTTGCTTCTCTCTCTTGCCTTTTATGTTAGAACTTATTATAATGATATCAAGGTGGCGGAGAACTTGGGATAACCTAGTATCTTAAGTCAAGTGACAATCAGTTACCTTCCCACTAATTAACAGGTTCTTTATAAATCGGGTACACTTCAAGGGTGGTTCGTATCGAGTCATTTCGAGTAGAAAGAAGTTTTTGGTTCTTGGAAAAGAGAGGTCAATGTCTTTCTCCGCCACCTAACTAACATATGCAAAAGAAATGTCCTCAATGAGTATTTAACTTATTGAGGACATTTTTGTTGTATGATTTTAATCGATTCACGTATAAACTTTATAAGAAAGTGTTACGTTGTAATAAATGTCTCATCTACGCCTTCGCTTAGTTAACCCTTAACAGACCTGAATGTTATAATATTCAAAGGAGGGATATTGTTGGACAGAACTATTATTAGGACCGTTGAGCTATTAAAACGTTCGAAAAATACTGTGGTGGTAACCGGTGCAGGAATAAGTACTGAGGCTGGTATCCCTGACTTTCGCGGAGAAAACGGCATTTACCGTAAATTGGGAGAAAATCAGGTAATGAACATTCTCAATATTGATTTCTTCCTAAAGTATCCTGAACAATTTTACAAATTTTACAGAGAACATTTTATGTTTTCTCCGGTCCAACCGGGCAAAGCTCATCTAGTACTGGCCGAAATGGAGAAGAAGGGCATTATCAAATCTATCGTTACCCAGAACATTGATAATCTGCATCAAAAAGCCGGTAGTAAACAAGTGATCGCCGTTCATGGCAATGCTGACCGATTTCAATGCACTGATATAAATTGCCGGTCGGTTTTTGATAGTCTTTATGTTAATAATTGTCCCCAAATCGTTCCCACATGTTCAGAGTGCGGCAGTAAATTAAAGCCCGATGTCGTTTTATTTGGAGAACAAATAAACAATTATATGGCTGCTCAAGAGAGCATTCTAAGAGCCCGCGTACTTGTGGTTATCGGCTCTTCCCTGACAGTTTATCCCCTGGCTGGTTTTGTAAAAGAGTTCAGCACCTTTACCCAGGACTTAATCATAATTAATAAAGGATATACCCAGATGGATCATGCTGCAACTATTAAAATCGACACCGGCAATACTGGGAAACTGCTTGAGACAATTAATCAATGCATATAAAATTAATTTGCTAACTAGTAACACTTGTTTAATAAGTTCAAGAAATGATTTAGAATACGTGCAGTCATACCCCAAATTACGTATTCCTTCCATATGAAGAAGTGCTGCGGATAAGTGGCTTGCCGAAAGGGATAATCTTTACCATGGGGAATAAGTTCAAATGGGTAGTCTTCAGGAGCATCCATCCTTAATGACATCTTCTTGAATATAGGTCTATTCTTTAGTAAAAAGCTCAGTGGAACACAAAAAACTTCTTCTACCTCATCTCGGTTGGGCTTTATCTTACTATAATCTTTAATATAACCTGCATATGGGTAAATGATAGTATTAAAAGGAGTAACTAATATATCCAAAGGAGCTATCAAATCTATATCCTCTGTTGCTAAACCTAGCTCTTCACATGTCTCTCGTATCGCTGCAACAGCCTTTCCCTGGTCACTTTCTTCAATCCCGCCTCCGGGAAAACAAATTTCACCAGGCTGATGCTTTAAACTCAATGACCTTTTCTCAAAAAGGATACAGGTATTTCCGTCAAATTCTACTAACGGAAGGAGCACCGCGGATTTAGAAGCCCGCTCATGTTCTAGTATATTTGGAATACGTCCCCGCAAAGATTCTATCTCCTTATTGAACACGGGTTAGTCTCCCTCCCCAATCAATTCTGTTTTATCTTCTTACCTACATTAGCGAAATTAGTTTAATACTAGCATTTGCGAACTTTAATATTGCTAATCATCATTAGAGAAAGAATCATTACAGTTACCAGAAGTACATAATCTGGAAGGTAACCTGACAATAAGGAAATAACTGCTAAAGCAGCTCCCGCTATTGTTATGGGTATACCAACAAAGTATTCTTTTATATTTAAAACATTAAAGCGGGCTAAACGGAAAGCACCGCACATAATATATAAGATAGCTGTGGCAAGCCCATATCCATGCGGAAAAATATACAGGGCCTGAGAATATAGTAAAAGAGCTGGAGCTACCCCGAATGATACTAGATCACACAGAGAATCGAGTTCCTTACCCATATCTGAAATGATTCCTAACCTTCTAGCTATACGACCATCAAGGCCATCCATAACTACCGCAAGTAAAATGAATACAGCCGCAGATCTATAATTCTCATGTAAAGTATTAACTAAAGATAAAGAACCAAAGACGATATTTATCAGAGTAATAGTATTAGCACTGCTTTTACTTACAAAATTTAGCAATTATCGTTTCTCCTCCTTTCACCTTCTGGCCAGGTTTAACCAGGATGGCAACTTCTTCCGGCAGGTAGATTTCTGTACAAGACCCGAAACGAATAAGTCCAAATCTTTGTCCGGTCAACAGGGTATCGCCCGGTTGTACCCAGCATACCAGACGACGGGCTATTAACCCGGTAATTTGCACCACCAAAACTTTACCCCATTCAGTATAAATTCCCAAATAATTGCGGACGTTTTTATAACTTGCCTCATCTTTATAGGCTGGCAGGTAATCTCCTGAAACCTTTTTGACCCATTCTACTCTTCCTTCTATGGGGTTGCGGTTAATATGCACATTAAATATACTTAAAAATATCCTAACCCGTACCGTGTTTGCATGAATATAGTTATCTTCCGCAATCGTAATAATATCCATAATACGCCCGTCGGCGGGTGATACCACAGTCCCCTTTTGGTCTGCTATGATACGTTCAGGGTTACGAAAGAAGAAAATACAGAATATGGTAAATACTAACCCTATTCCAGTACCTATATAGTTTGCAGTAAAATATAAACATACTGAAATCAGTGCGAATAATATAATAAACAACCATCCTTCGCGTGCTACCAACTCTTTATGGGTCATTTTATAACTCCTAACACATTCATATTTCTTTAATTAAACTACCATACCAATTATCTCTATATTCACCTATATCTAAGTTATTTTAGCGTAAAAAGTTTAATTATGTAACAGAACATTTGTTTGCTGATGCGCTTTTTCTTTTGTTTAAATGGGCTAATTCTTGTTATATGTTATATTTTACGTTCTAGTAGTGGGGCTGATGAATGTATTATGATTCTCCAAATTGACTATTTTTGCGACTACCTTCTTAATTGGATCATAAATAAACATTAACGCTAGATTATGATCAACTTTTTGATAAGTCCTGGGATCCACTTGGAAGTATTCTATATGAATAAGTTTCTTAATCTCCCGTGGAGTTCTGGCTGCAAAGGAACCTAAATGTTCTGCTACGAAATTTTTATCCCTGGTATATGAGTATATAAGATCATTAATTTTATCAGGATTATAACTGTATAACCCTGTTGGAAGCCCATATCTGTGATTATTACAGAGATAATCAAATTTAAGTAATTCGTTTGTGATATCAAGGTGATTTGGATATTTTTCTTTTATAAAGGATTGCAGGTAATTATAAAGTTCTTCTTTTTTATGACCAATTTCAAACAGGCAATTAATATTCCAATAATGGGAGTACTCATCATAAAATCTTATTGCATTATTACCATATATTACACTGGTAATATACGGTATTGTTTCCCTCATATCTCCGGAGTTGTAGTATCTGTCCAGGATATCTTCAATACGATTCAAGATTAAAATTTGATCGTACGTTATATACCGGTTTGATAACACCTGATAAGGAGGCTTGGACTGGTAAACATAACCGTATTGTTCGCTTTCCTTTAGTAAATCTGAACCTTTCAATAATTTCAGAAATCCTAATTGCAAAACGTCCGGTTGCAGGTCATATACCATATTAAAAGAGCGGGTAAAATTATCAAAATTTTCTTCAGGCAAACCGGCAATAAGATCTAAATGCAAATGTATGTTTTTCCGGGATCGGAGTTTTTTTATGTTATAGCTCAGTTTTTCCCAATTTAAATTCCTTCGCACTGCATCAAGGGCCGGTTTAAATGTAGACTGAACACCTATTTCAAAATTAAACAAGTCTGGTGGTACATCGTTCAGATATTCTAACATCGAATCCGAGAATAGTTTCGCATCAATTTCAAAATGAATCTTTACTGTCCCTCGATGTTCAACGATGAAACTAATAATCTCTTTTACTCTTTTTTCATCATAATTAAAAGTACGATCTACAAACTTTATTTCCCGAACCTGATAGCGCAGCATTAATGCAAGGTCGTTTTTTACTCTTTCCAGGGAGAAGCTGCGAACCCGTTTAGAAGTTGATGAAAGGCAATAACTGCAGCGAAATGGGCAGCCACGCGAGCCTTCGTAATATACTATACGATCAGTGAGCTTGTCCAGTTCGTTTTGATAAGGAAATGGAATTACATCCAGGTCTGCTATTAATTCCCTATCCTGGTTATTATATGTTTCACCATCATATCTATAGCTGATTCCGTTAATATTTTCTAAAGGCGTATCTCCCTGTAAAGCCAGTAACAATGCATTGAAGGTTACCTCGCCTTCACCTCTTACTACATAATCAACATATGGATTATCCTGCAGAAGTTGTTCAGCATCATATGAGACCTCAGGACCACCCAGAATAATAATCGTTTCAGGAGCAACCTTTTTATAGTCGGCACAAATATCAAGAATCTCTTTGATATTCCATATATAACAAGAAAAACCTAGGAATTTGGGGTGCTGTTGGTATATGTCAGCCATGATATCGCTGGTTGCTTGATTGATGGTAAATTCTTTTATATCTATCCTTAACCCTGACTTTGCTAAAGTATATGCCTGAAGATAACGTAAAGAAAGAGAACTATGAATAAATTTAGCATTTAGTGAACATAAGAGGACTTTTTCCTTTCCGACCGAAACAACCATTTTTTATTGTTCTCCTATTACCCTTATTTCAGGTTGTAAATCAACCCCAAATTGCTCTTGGGCAGCTTTTTTTACTTTGTCTATCAGTTCCAGAACATCATTGGCACTAGCATTACCGCTGTTAACTATAAATCCTGCGTGTTTGGTTGATACCTCAGCTCCGCCAATTCGATAACCCTTCAGCCCCAACTGTTCTATCATGGGCCCCACATAATAACCAGGCGGCCTTTTAAAAACACTTCCCGCACTAGGAAACTCAAGTGGTTGCTTTTCCCTCCTATTGCAAGCATATGTGTGCATTTTTTCATGAATTTCTTCCTTTTGTCCCCGTTTTAGCCGCATCCTGGCTGCTACTATAATATAATCATTGTGTTGAAAGATGCTTTTTCGGTAAGCAAAACCGATATCAGCAGATTGAAAACTCCTCACTTCTCCCTGTGAGTTGATTGCTTCAACTTCTGTTAGTACATCTTTCATTTCGCCGTCATAAGCACCGGCATTCATAAATACTGCCCCTCCAAGGCTGCCCGGAATTCCTTCAGCAAATTCCAATCCACTTAAAGATTGAGCCGCCGCCTTTCGTGAAAGCTCTGAAAGCCTGATACCGGCTTGTGCATGAATTTCGTCTCCTGATACTTCTATGTCTTTTAAATTGTTTCCAATCTTAATTACAACACCTCTAATGCCTTTATCCCTGACTAATATGTTACTGCCTAAACCGAAAACTAATAAAGGTAATTTGTTTTCCTGACAATAAGCGACTACTATCTTTATTTCCTCAATTTTCCGTGGTAAAACCAAGACATCTACTGGTCCCCCTATTTTAAAGGTAGTATGGTTTTTCATCGGTTCATTCACTTTTAAATTATCTTGAGAAAGCAATTTAAATAATCCGCTATACATTACAGTCTCCTTACCATTAGTAATCTTCTTTTAATATTATTGTTGGATAAATCGTATTATGCTTTATCCATAATTTTCACAGCAACTTTAGGCGCTTCGGGTATAACTATGATGTCCGCATCAAGGCCATGTTTATCCCGTGCAATTCGCACAGCTTCTTCAAGGCTTGCAACTGGAGTCATAAACATATTCACGACTATTGATTTGGGTAGTTCGCTTATCAATAATATCTCAGCCTGGTCAAGAATCCGACAGATTGCGAAAGCTTTATGTCCGCCTAATTCAAATCTGGTATGAAACCTATTAATTATATCTTGAGGACAATTTGAATTATCTAGCCATTCCTTAAATTTTTCCTCCCCTAACCCTTCACTACATTCAGCAGTTAAAATAATTGTACCTCCCGGCTTTACAGCCAGGACTGCTGAATCAAGTGCTTTCTGAGCTTGATACATATTTATATCCTTAGGATAACCCCCACAGCTGGCAATAACTATATCAGCCGGTTTTTCTATCTTGATAGTGTTTAACTTCTCGCAGAATTTTACAGCTTCCAACCATGCTTCCTGTACATCCCCTGCCGCACAAAAAGCAATATTACTTTTGGAATGGATAACAACATTAAGAATGAAATCTACACCTGCTTTTCGAGCTGCTTCAATCATTAAATCACTAACAGGATTATCTTCGTAGTTACCAAGTCTAGCCCGTTTATCATTCATCATTTTGTGATTGGCTTCAATAACCTGTCGAGCTGCTATACCTGGCAATATTGATTTTCTGCCCCCGGAATAACCCGCGAAATAATGCAGCCCCACTACTCCTGTGGTAACTAGCAGATCAGCTTCTGCAGCCACTTTATTAATTATCAAATCCATTCCATTTGATAAAGTGCCGAGAAAACTCAGATTATCATCGCAATTATGATTTATTATTTTGTATCTCCTGCAAATGTCCTTGCCAAAAACTGCCTGGTTGTCTGCCGATGAATGATTACGATGAATACCGGTGGCAACAATAAGGGTAATCTCTTGAGGACTTATTCCCGCACTTTCTATTTGCTCCAACAGCGGAGGAAGCATTAATGTATTTGGGGTGGGACGAGTTATATCATTTACAATAATTACCGCATTACGTGCTGATTTCTTCTTGATAATTTCACTCAAAGTTGCGGTTCCAATAGGATTATGCAAAGCATTTTCAATTAACTCCTGTCCGGTCATATCCGAAGAGCTTTTAGGAGCCTCAATTAGGCCAATCACCTTATCTTGAACTAAGTCTAATGGGAGATATTTTTTTCCGTATGCAAGATCAATTTTCATTTTTCAAACCACCTAATATTTAGATTTTACATCAACAACTACAAATATTAGTTTATTTCTCATCAAGTAGAAAAGCAACACATCTTACCACGTTCATAATTTTATGCTAACATAAGTGTATAGGTTAACTTTAATATTAGTTATAATTCTAATTGAGAGTGAGGCTTATGAATATCAGCGAATCAATTACCGTTAAATCGGTCCTTATCAGGTCAAACCAAACAGCAACTGAAGTATCCCGACTATTTCTGGAAAAGAATATAGATGGCGCACAGGTGATTAATGATGAAGGTAAACCTTTGGGTTTCATTACTCGTACTCACCTGTTATATCTTATTGCCCAGGAACTTCCGCTAAAAACACCGATTGAAGACTTATTGTCAATTGATACAAAAAAAATCCAGTTGGTTTATAATGTACAAGATCTGCTCCAGAAAAGTAATCAACTTGCCCCAGTGGCAAATGACAAAATATCCCCTCTTAAATCTTTAGCTCATTTTGTTATTCACTCCAAGTGTATGAGAGATCTAACCAAAATGGCTATCCAGGTGGCAAAAGTTGATTCTACCGTGCTAATTCAAGGAGAGTCTGGAGTGGGTAAAGAATTGATTGCGGATGTAATACATGCAAACGGCACGCGAAAAAAGGGTCCTTTAATTAAAATAAACTGCGGCGCTATTCCTGAGAACCTACTTGAATCAGAATTTTTTGGTTATGAACCAGGGGCCTTTTCTGGAGCTAGCAGAAAAGGCAAAATAGGACTATTTGAACTTGCTAACGGCGGCATTCTATTCCTGGATGAAATTGGTGATATGCCATTAGGTCTGCAGGTTAAACTATTGCGTGTCTTGCAAGATAAAGAAATAACCCGGGTTGGGGGTATAAGACCTATAAAAGTGGATATCAGAATAATAACCGGCACCAATCGAAATCTGAATGAAATGATACTAAATCGACAATTCCGCCAGGATTTATATTACCGTTTGAATGTAGTACCTATCCGCGTTCCCGCCTTACGGGAACGACGGGAAGATATTCCGGTACTGACAAGTTATTTTATGGAATACTTCAATAATAAATACCTCACCAGCAGCACCAGTAAACAGCTTGATCCAGCAGTTATATCCTGTTTTATGAAACACGATTGGCCCGGCAATGTCAGAGAGTTGGAAAATCTTATTGAGCGCTTGATTGTTACCACACCACATAACAATATTTCGGTAGATGATTTACCTCCCTGGTTGGATAAATCCAATAACAATCACCCGGGAGATCCAGAAAGTCTTCCACTGCGTTGTGCTGTGGAAGATACAGAACGCAAGTTATTACAATATGCCTTTTCTCGCTATAAATCCACCTACGAAGTAGCCCGAGTTTTAGAAATAAACCAGTCAACTGTCGTAAGGAAGGCAGCCAAGTATGGTATTACTCGGAGCGTGCCAGTCCAGAACGATATCGCTGCAGGAATAGACAACCTACCATTGAAACATTAGCTTACTCTCTTGAAATAATACTCCTTAGCCACAACCCTTTTTTCTCTTTATAACAATCACCTTTGACTAATAAAACAACATTGCCCTGAAAAAAGCGGAGCTCATATGAGCTCCGCTTTTATTTGTATTTTCTCAATGTTTTGGCCTAAGCCAAGATCCATTTGAATTATATAAACTGTTCTTCGGCAATATCAATAGCGCTCTTGTCGCCGGCCTTCATAGACTTCTCGAATCCGAAGACATCGGTAACATGGTTCATTATATAGAACTTGGCGCTGGCGATTTTGCCCTTGTAGAAATTAGCATCGAAGTGGTCGTCGCCTAGTTCGACCAGTTTCTTAGCAGCTAAGATGGCTTGGGAGAGTAACAGCTTGCCGCAGTAGACTCTCGCGCCTGAATGCATGGTCCGGGTAGCGAAGAGCTGTTTCATTTGCTTATCGCCAGCTGTCCAGGCAGCATTCATATCTACAATATTTTTGAAAGAAGTCATGGCATCCGCCATCATTGCAAATTCAGCAGCAAATTCATCAGTCTTCTGACCAGCGACGAAGTCGTCGATTTCTGCAACCCACTTCTTGAACGGTTCGCCGCCATTCATGGTGAACTTGCGGCCGGTAAAGTCCTGTGACTGAATGAAGTTGGTGCCTTCCCAGATACCGTGGATCACACAGTCTCTGTATAGCTGAGCCCCGGCATACTCTTCCATAAAGCCGTAGCCACCGTGGCATTGGATACATTCCCCGGTGAGAATCCTGGACATGTCGGATGAATAGGCCTTACACAGCGGATTGGCGATTGCGAACATATCAGCATAATATTCTCTATCTTCCGGTGTTGCAGCATCTACTTCCAGGTCGCGGTAGAGATAGGCTGTGTAAATTAAAGCCCGGATGGCTTCCATGCCGGATTTCTGGTACATCAGCATGCGGCGGACGTCTTCGTGTTCAATGATCCTGACGCTTGGACCCTTCGGATCGGTCGATTTTTTGCTCTGTACGCGGACTTTAGTGTAATCAAGAGCTGCATAGTATCCGGAAGTGATGCAGCCCAGGGTGAATAAACCTGTGTTCAGACGTTCTTCGTTCATATACGCGAACATCTGCTTCATACCAACAGCTTTGCCGTCTACAACTTCTTTTTCGCCTACCATCCAGCCGAAACAGTTGTCGTTTTCACCCATGGCCAGGGTAAGGGTGGAAGAACCGTGGATACCCATTTTGTGTTCGATACCAACGGAGGTTACGTCATTCCATGCGCCCATGGAGCCATCTTCGTTGACCCAGAACTTGGGCACGATGAACAGTGAGATGCCAGCGGTGCCTTCTTTGGCGCCTGGAGTCTTCGCCAACATAAGGTGAATAATGTTTTCCGCTAAATCATGGTCGCCGGAGGTGATAAAGCATTTCTGGCCTTTCATCTTATACAGGTGAGGAGTATCGGTGGGGGTTGCCTTGCTGGCAACCGCGCCGACTTCAGATCCTGCGCCCGGTTCGGTCAGACCCATGGTACCGCCCCATTCACCGGTATACATCTTGGGCAGGAACATGTCCTGTTGTTTTTGTGTGCCATAGTCCTGGAGAACGGTGGTAGCACCCTGGGTCAGACACCAGAACATCACTATAGCCGCAGATGCAGCGGACTGCATTTCCAGAATCGGAGCGTACCATGACAGAGGTATTTTACCATCGCCACGGTATCCAAACTGGGGTCCTAACTCGGCTTCGCAAACCGTTTTGTAGACACTCTTGTAGATATCAGGGGTTAAGACGGCCTTCTCGTCACCGCCCACAAACGTACAGCCGATTTCATCGGCCTCTTTGTTAGCCGGGCAGATAACGTCGCGGCAGATTTTGAAGTTAACATCGAGGAAATTATCGATGTCATCAATTCCATAATATTCTTTATAAGCGTCCAGGGATAAAAGTTTGTCCATAGGGAGCCATTCTTTTATCACGAACTTAATGTCACGGGTATTCATCAGATAATTACTATGTGGCAAATAAATTCCCTCCTCATAATTTGATACATTTTCTTTCTAACTCTGTGTTATGCCAAGTTTTCTATGATCAAGGTAGTACCCATGCCGCCGCCGATGCAGAGTGTGGCAAGACCTAATTTGGAGCCGCGTTTCTTCATTTCATACATCAATGTACAGAGTATTCTCGCTCCGGAAGCTCCTACGGGATGTCCAATGGCAATGGCGCCGCCATTAACGTTAACCTTATCCATCTTGTCAGCCCAGCCCATTTCTTTGCCTACAGCCAGAGACTGTGCAGCAAAGGCTTCATTGGCTTCAATCAGGTCGATATCATCTACAGTCAAACCAGCTTTTTCAAGAGCTTTCTTGCTTGCCGGAACTGGTCCGATACCCATGATCTTAGGATCACATCCGCCGGAAGCATAGCTAACTATTCTGGCCATTGGCTTAAGGCCCAGTTCAGCTGCTTTTTCTGCGGACATTACTATAAATGCTGCTGCTCCGTCATTGATTCCGGAAGCATTACCAGCAGTTACACTGCCGTCTTTCTTGAATGCAGGTTTTAATGAAGCCATTTTTTCGAGACTTGCTTTCTGATTAACGAACTCATCAGTATCAAATACGATATCGCCCTTTTTGCCCTTAATAACTACGGGAACGATTTCATCTTTGAATTTGCCTTCCTGAATAGCAGCAGTAGCTCTTTGCTGACTGCGGAAACCGAATTCATCCTGTGCTTCACGGGTCTGTCCCCACTGCTCATTGATGTTCTCAGCAGTTATGCCCATATGATAGTTATTGAAAGCTTCCCAGAGGCCGTCCTTGATCATGGTATCAACAAGAACATCATTACCCATACGATAGCCGCCACGGGCTTTTAAAAGTGCATAGGGAGCATTGCTCATGTTTTCCATACCACCGGCCAGAACGATGTCAACGTCACCGGCTTTAATAAGCTGTGCTGCAAGGCTGACAGCTCTTAATCCAGAACCACAAACTTTATTAATGGTGAAAGCGGTAGTTTCAACTGGGAGACCAGCTTTAATCATGGACTGACGTGCAACGTTCTGTCCCTGAGCTGCTTGGATTACGCATCCGAAAACTACTTCTTCTATGACTGCGGCGTCGATTCCAGCTCTTTTTACAGCTTCTGCCATAGCAATGGCACCGATATCTGCTACCGGCATATCTTTCAGGGTACCATTAAAACTACCAACTGGTGTACGGCATGCGCTTACTATTACTACTTCTTTACTCACTTAAAAATCCACCTCTTCTTTCTATATTTTATACTCTATATCCTAGAGCATGATAACATGTGATGATTATTTCCCAACAAAACCAGGTTTTCTCTTCTCTACAAATGCCGACATTCCTTCTTTTTGATCATTAGTAGCAAAACAAAGACCAAACGCATCAGCCTCAATAGTCATGCTGCGGTCAATGTCCGTTTGCATTCCCTCGGTGGCAGCCACTTTACTAAGACGGACTGCAACCTGAGCTTTACTTACAATACGTTTGGCTATCTTTTTAACAAAATCCATTAATTCTTCCGGCTCTACTACACTGTTAACCAGTCCAATACGGAGAGCTTCGGCAGCATCAATTATATCTGCAGTATAAAGCATTTGTTTAGCCATACCAGCACCTACCAGACGGGGCAAACGCTGTGTTCCGCCGAATCCAGGAGTAATTCCCAGGCCCACTTCTGGTTGTCCAAATTTGGCTTTTGTTGAAGCTACACGGAAGTCACAGCACATGGCCAGCTCACAGCCTCCGCCAAGTGCAAAACCATTAACAGCAGCAATAACCGGTTTTTCCATAGCTTCAATCGCACGAAATACTGCTTGTCCGAGTGCACCGAAGGCACGTCCTTCAATAGCGGTAAGAGGCTGCATGAAGCTTATGTCTGCACCCGCAACAAATGCTTTATCAGCACCAGTAATGATTAATACGTCTATACTAGAATCTTCTTTTATTTCTGTTATTGCGCTCTTTATATCTAACAATGTGTCATTATTAAGAGCATTAAGGGCTTTGGGCCTATTAATAGTTAGTATTGCGACCCTATCTTCCTTTTCCAGCAGTACATTTTCGTACGCCATTAATCTACCTCCCTCTAATCACGTGTAAATCTCTTTAGATTACACCCCACCTCGGGATTTCTCATATAAGGATGCCTGAAGTATTACTCCAATGTCTCCCCCCTTTCACTAATACAAAGAGGACTGTATTAGTATTAGATATCAGAAAACTTTTATTGAAACTTAGTAAATGAACAAAATTAAACATCCAATGCGCAGATTTAATTTTGCCCGATAGCAAAAATAAAGCCGCAACAACTGAAGAGCTGCTGCTCCGCCAAAGTATATTATTAAATATCTTTATAATGCTGAACGTCTCTAAAAGACTATATAAATAGGCCTCTATATGTAAACTTTAATAAAATAATCAACCCGTTCTCAAGTAACTGAGCATTAGCGTGATAAATTGGCGAGATACATAATGTGACTGTGCGAATCTGCTTTCATATTTTTATATAGCAATAAACATGCCATAGATAGGGCAACAGACCATGCACATCAATATCGCCTACAACTTCGCCTTTCACCGACTTCTTGTGTACCTTGAAATTCACGTTCTGGACATCCATACGATGCATTCTTGCATTATTCAATGCATTGTCGCATTAAATAATGCCTACACTCGGTCGTTCCTTGAGATATATGTATTATCTGTCCACAATCTATTGTAAGCAAAAGATTAAAAATTTATTACCCAAAATATTACTTTAGATATATTATAATCGATCTTTGACTATCTATCTATATCTTTCC
>Ga0209639_1001233_pt1 | contig 27271 bp, 21 predicted proteins | sample EPASupsiteHSE605_FD_187268 | JGI IMG/M metagenome (GOLD analysis project Ga0209639, IMG submission 187268) | Bioremediated contaminated groundwater from EPA Superfund site, New Mexico - Sample HSE6-05 (SPAdes) (version 2) | ecosystem: Environmental > Aquatic > Deep subsurface > Groundwater >... | reverse complement strand
TCCATATCGCCCGCCGACACGCGGTCGAGCGAAACGGGAATGGCAGACACATCATACTGCGAGAGTGTCTGTAAAAAGAGTTTAGAAAACTGCTCCTGTGTCATTGGCATCTCGCCCAGAATCGCCGCAGTCTGTTCTAGGGACTTGAGAACGATGTCCCAAAGCTGGACATATTCGGCGGCAAGCAGTGGGCGGTCGGCAAGTTCCAGCGCCGCCGCTTTATCTTCAAGCGTTTTGGGCAGCTCCAATGCCTCCAGAAAGGCGGCGAGGGCCTTGGCCTGCGCGCTTGCGGTCTGCGCTTTTTTTCCGCTGTCCGCCAGCGCCGCAAGCGGCAAAGCGATTGTGCGACGAATGGCGTCAATGCGGCCGAGCAGGGCAAGGCTTGCTTCGGTCTGCTCCAGCCCGAAGCCCTCCGGGTGCAGGAGCCATGGCTTTTGCCGCGTCCACATTGTCCCGCGGACCTTCCAAAGCACGGCATAGTTTTCAAGCAGGTCGCGGTCGGCTTGACTCAGCCCCGTCAGCCCGGTTTTCATGTAGCTTAAAACGGCGTCCGTTTCCCAGCCGCCGAGAATGATTTCAAACGCATCGGAAATGAGTGCCGCGACCGGCTTTTGCAGGATGCTGCCCCGACGCGCGGTAAAAACAGGTACCCCGTATAAGCGGAAGGCCGCTTCGAGCGGGGCGGCGTAGCGCTCAAAACCACGGACGGCTACGGCAATATCACGGTAGCGACAGCCCGTTTCACGCACAAGCGAAAGGCAACTTGCCGCAGCAAGCTCGCATTCGGTACGGACGCTGTCCGCTCTGAAAATCCGAATGCAGTCGTTGGTGTTCTCGCGGTGCTCCGCGGTATAGCTGTAGAGCTTTTCCTCGAGAAAAACAAGAGGCTTGGCCTTCGGTGAGGCGCCAGTCGGCGTAACGAGCCGGGTCTGTATATCCAGCGCTTTGGCGGTGCGGAGCAGGGTGTTCGCCGCACGGCGTGCCGGTTCAAAGTGCTCGCTTTCCCCGTAAAGCCCGTCACAGGTCAGGCAGACCGTCAAGTCCGCGTTTTTGCGCAGCAGCGCCCGGATCACCGCAAGCTCCGCGCCCGTAAAATCGGTGAAGCCGTCGATGTAGATGTGTCCCCCGCTGCCGACGCTGCTCGGTCCGATTGTCTCGGCAAGGTGCGTGAGCCTATCTGAGGGGTCCGCCCGGCCTTGTGCGAGAACCGCTTCATAGGCCTCCAAGCACAGCGCAAGGTCGGTGAGCTTGTCGGAAAGGCCCGCCTCCGCGGCAGGGGCCGCCGTCAAAAGCGCTTCGGCATCTATGTGCGCGGCCTTGAGCTCGGTCACGGCCTGAAGCAGACTCGTCTGAAGCTCCGCCTTGTTTTTCGCCGCGGCGTAGAGCTTCAGGCGCGGGCCAATCTGGCTGAGTGCCAGCGACATGCACAGCAGCCTGCCGCCCTTGTCAAGGGACGTTTTCCCGCCGGTGCCCATCTCCTGAGCGACACGGACGGCAAGGCGGGAAAAGCTCAGCACCTCGGCATAGAGCGACAGCTGGTCTCCGCAGACAGCGGCAAGCTCACGCTCGGCCTCATGACTGTACTGCTCGGGCACGACCATGAAGAGCCCGCCCTCCTGTGAGGCGACCCTTTCACGCAGTTCATTTGTGATGAGCGCCGTTTTTCCGCTGCCTGCGGCGCCCAGAACGAGTTCCAGCATACCGTCGCCCCCTTTGCTTTATTACCCAAAGTATAGCATATTGTCTCGCGCTTATAAAGTGGGTACAAACAGAATTTTACAGCAAGCAGGGCTGAACGATACGCAGACCCCTAAAGAGAGCTGCGGTATACACGCCACGGGGAATATCCCCGTTTTTTAGCGTTTTCCGCTCATTTTCGCCCCAAACTCTCAATTGACTAGACCTTTGCACCGTGATAAAATTAAAACTAATATTGTATGCATCTGTGCATTCAGCTTACCGAAGGAGTGATTATCCTCAATGGATGAGGGCAGTTGGTTGTCCTGGTTTATCATTATTTTACTTATAGCGGCCGCTTCATATTTTGCGACCGCAGAAACGGCCTTTGCGTCCGTCAGCCGGATCAAGATCAAGTCCGAGCTTGACAGGGGCGACCGCCGTGCAAAAAAAGCGCTGTTCGTCCTGGATCATTTCGACAAAGCAATCACGACGATATTGATCGGCACCAACATCGTGCAGATTGTCACCGCCGCGATCGTCACCGTGCTTGTGACACAAAAATGGGGCGTATCAGCCGTCACGATATCCACTGTCATCACAACACTCGTTCTGTTTTTCGTGGGGGAGATGCTTCCCAAGAGTATCGGCAAGAAGTACAGCTGTCGATTTTCTCTTTCGCTTGCTGCATCCCTCTGCTTTTTTATGCGCATTTTCACGCCGCTGGCCCAGGTGCTGACAAAAATAGGTCTGGCTGTAGCCAAGCACACAAAGGGCGATCTGGAGGTCACCGTGACCGAGGACGAGCTCTATGACATCATTGAAAATATGAAGGATGAGGGCGACCTTGACGCAGCGCGTGGCGAGCTTGTCCATTCCGCACTCATGTTTGCGGACGTGACCGTCGAGAGCATTGTTACCCCGCGCGTGGATGTCGCCGCCATTGATATCGACGATCCGCTCAATGAAATACTGCATTTTGTAAAAGCCTCGCGGCACAGCCGATTTCCTGTTTTTGAAGGCAGTATCGACAATGTGATCGGTGTTCTGCAAATCCGCAAATTTATAAAGGCCTACATCAAACAGGGGGACACGCTCGATGTGCGTTCCGTTCTGGACAATATCTATTTCGCCCACCAGAGCACAAAAATTGACGAGCTGCTCTCCGAAATGAGCCGTAAAAGACTGAATATGGCGATCGTGACAGATAACTACGGCGGAACGCTGGGCATCGTCACCGTGGAGGATATTCTGGAGGAGCTCGTCGGCGATATCTGGGACGAGGACGACGAGGTCAAAGAATTTTGTGTCCTCAATCCTGACGGCAGCTATGATCTCGACCCAGAGCTCGGCATCGAGGAGGGCTTTGAGCTGATTGGCTTCGAAGACCCGGAGGACTATGAATTTGAACACAAGCTCCTCGGCGAATGGGTCTATGAACACTTTGACCGCATTCCGAGGGAAGGCGACGCGTTCTTCTATAACGGACTGACCGTGACCGTCAAGGAAATGAAGCAAAACCGGATTGTCAAGCTCAATGCGCTGCTGCCTTCCGTACCGGATGAGGAAGGGAGGGCCTTAAAATGAGTACAATTGTTTATTATTACGGGGCGGCGATTCTCGTCCTGATGCTGTTTTCGGCCTTCTCCTCCAGCGTTGAGATGGCCTATTCCTCAGCCAACCGCCTGAGGCTCGAAAATTTAGGTGACAGCGGCAACAAGGCGGCACAGCTCGCCTGCCGGATCTACGATCGCTATGACGATATGCTCTCGAGCGTTTTGATCGTCAACGATCTGTCCAACATCGCGGCCTCCTCTCTGGTTTCCGTCATGGCGATCGAAATCGTGCAGGGCGGCGACGCCGGGCTGGCAACAACGTTGGGGACCGTGATTCTGACCCTGCTGGTCATCCTGTTCTGCGAGACGATTCCTAAAATCACTGCCAAGAAAAACGCCAACAAAACCGCCATGCACTACGCGTACGTGGTCCGGTTCCTGATGATTCTTCTGCGCCCCGTTGTCATTGTCGTCGTCTGGCTGATTCACCTTATCACGAATCCCCTCAAGGGCGAAATCCCTGCCGACGAGCAGGAGACCGCCGTAGAGGAGCTGTTTTCGATCATTGAGACGGTCGAGGACGAGGGCGTCATTGACGAGGACAGAAGTGAGCTTCTGCAGGCCGCACTGGACTTTTCGGACATCAGCGCCAGCGAAGTGATGACGAGCCGGGTGGACATGGTGTCCATCGATATCGACGACCCCTGGGAGGAGATTCTGTCCATCATCGATTCTTCCCCCTACTCCCGTCTGCCCGTCTATGAGGACAGCATCGATAACATCATCGGCATCCTCTATCTCAACCACTTTTTCAAAGCGATAACCGGCACGGAACACATCGACCTGCGCCCGCTGCTGATCAAGCCCTGCTATGTTTACAAGACCGTCCGCCTCCCCTCGGTGCTGGCCGAAATGCGCAAGTGCAGAACGCACCTTGCCATCGTGACGGACGAATACGGCGGCTCGATGGGCGTTGTCTCCATGGAGGATGTGCTTGAAGAGCTCGTCGGCGATATTTGGGACGAGACTGATGAATTTGAGCCGGAGGTCATTGAGCACGGCAAAAACCTGTTTGAGCTGGACGGTGACATGAATATCTCGGACTTCCTCGAAATGATCGACAGGAGCGAGGACAGCTTTGAGACGGACAGCGCCACGGTCGGCGGCTGGACCATCGAGAACTTTGGGCGCTTTCCCGAGGTCGGTGAGAACTTCACCTTTGAAAATCTCACCGTGACGGTTCTGGAGGTCTCCGGCCAGCGCGTTGAAAAGGTCCTGCTCCATGTTGAGAACAAGACGAGGGACTGATAGGATGGATGAAAACAAGCCGTGTCCCTGCCCGAGATGTGCCTGCATCAGACACGGAAACTGCTCGGAATGCCGCGCGCATCATGCGACCGGGAAAAAACACCCGCCCTATTGTGAGCGGGAAAAACACAGGTCGGAAAAACGCCGGGCGTGTGGGTCCGGGCGCGGAGCGGAACGGCAAAACATAGAGCAATCCGCTTCACAGAGACAAGCTCTGTGCGTAGCGGATTGCTTCCTTATATGGGAATATTTACCTTGACAAGACCGCATCAGTTTGTTATTATGAAGCATACTACATAGGGTGAGGCCTCGAATGAAACACAATATTACAGGATTTTATATTAAACGGATTTCCGACTATATAGAAGCGGATGCAAACAGAGCACTTGAGCAATACGGGATTACCTATTCACAGGCGCGGGTTTTGACATTCCTTCTGAGATCGCAGAACAAAACAATCATTCAGAAGGATATTGAAGACTATTTGGAACTCAAGCATCCGACCGTTATTGGTATACTCCAGCGTATGGAGGCCAAGGGACTCATCGTCAGTGCCGTGGATCAGCAGGATAAGCGACAAAAAATTATTACATTAACGGATTCGGCCTTTGAGCTCGAGAAAAACATCACAGATCATGTTGAAGATGCGGAGCAACGTATGGCGGAAGGCTTGACGAAGGAAGAACTCGACACCATTAAACAACTGTTATACAAGGTTTATAAGAATATCAGCAAATGAGCGCAGAGCTGTGTTTGCTGTGGCTATGCCGCATTTTTTAGGCGTGGATGAGATAAAATCGGGAGGCTTCCGCTTTGGTGGAAGCCTCCCAAGCTATATAAAAGCGCAGACAGTCATTTGTATGCATACACATGGATTGTACCCTTGGAGAAGGAGGAGACATACAAAAGCGTTCAAGCTTTTATAACAAATATATGCGGCGCTTGCCATCCTACTTATTAACGACCGTATCGAAATAGTCGCCCAAAGCGCCGGTAATCTCGTCATGCGTCTTGTAACGGCCGTCGATGCCATCGACATCAAGATACAGCGTGGGAATACCAAACCGCTCCTGAATCATATCCGTGATTATTTTCGCGGAGGCCCAGGTGTGCTTGCAGCCGATGTGGCCGAGGAAGATGGAGACGTCGGGATCGTAATCCTTGAAGATTTTGTCGACCAGATAAATATAGTTTTCAGTAGGTCCGGCCGCGCCATGGATCATCGGGCTGTTCTGCATCTTTCTGGCAATGGTCTTGAAGCAGTCGTGTCTGTCATCCATGTGCTCATAAAGCTCGCCGTGCTGGTATCCGAAAGCATCCATAACCGTCACAGCACCATATTCCCGTTCCATCCAGTCCATAGCACCGGAGAAGGACCAGAGCATGTTCTGGAGCAGGGCAACACGGTGTTTTTCGCCGTCAGGGCAGGGACCCATGCCGAGTTCATACAGCATTTCACCGGTTTCAAGCTCTTTTTCAAGCAAATTGCCCATTTCAGGGTAGCAGGACATTGCGTTGGTCGTTCCATTCATGACCAGCATACGACCGGGCAGCGGGCAAGGTTTTCTCTTGCGCAGGTCTGCGCATTTGCCCTGAAGGTCATAGGTCCTGTTTGCGTTGGTCATGGTCTCTTTCATCTTATCCCAGTCAAGCTTCGTGCCTGTAAAGGCTTCCATCCAGGTGACGAATTTCTCGGTCTGGTCAACGAGATACTCAAGTCCCCGGTCATCTCTGCGGAACGGCTGATCAAAGGAATATGACGGAACATTGAAAACGCGCTCCATGTTGGGGTAAACAACGCGGGAGGAGTCGCAGGGGACGGAAGAATAGACGAATGCGTCAGGCGTTACGCCGTATTGCTCTTCGAGCGCGGTTCCAAGATAGGTTTTGCACAGGCCGCAGGTCGTGGCGGGAACATATCGCTCAGCCGAGTCAATAAACTTGCCCGTCAGCGTGGGATTCGGGGAAAGACGGATAGGAACCGTATCCAGATAGACGGGGACGCAATCAAAAGCGACAATGATATCAACGGGAACCGGACCGCCGAAAAAGACAAGCTTTTTGCCATTTGCATGTGCGTCGCGGACCTGATGCCACATATCGTACTGTATTTGAAGTGTCCAAAGGAGGTCGGGGTTTTTTTCCTTCATACGCTCCATCTGCCCGTCAATCTTCTCACAGCAGAAATCGAAAACGGACAGCTCACCGCTCATAACGGCGTCTTCTAATCTTGTATCTTTAGCCATACTGTAGTCCTCCTTTTCTTATTGTTCGATCATTTCGATAAAAGCTTCTGCACGGATAGCGAGCTGACCGGCGTTGGCGAGATGCTCTTCGCGTTCGACAACCAGCATCGGCACGCCGATAGCCTTCAGGTCGGGCTCGAGGTACAGGCTTTCGCCGCCCCAGCACTCGCAATACTGCATTTTCTCGTAAACAACGCCTGCTACGTTATACTGCTTGCAGGTGTCGACAATGCTCTTTTGAAGCTTGATGCGGTTATCCAGCATGCGCGGGCACACAATCCGTGTGAGATAATACTTGGCCAGTGAGCCAAGGACATCGCCGTTTTCAATCTGGACGGGATAGTTGAAGGTCTTGCTGCCGTAGCAGAGATCGTCGGCTACGATAATGCCGCCCTTTTCCTCGATGACGTCCAGATAGCCGGGGTTGTCGAGTGCCGAGCCGATGATCATCAGACGGGCCCGCTTATCCGTTATCGGGCTACGGTTGACGGCGTCCGCAAGAAAAGCCTTGAGCAGCGCTATGTACTCGTCAGTCGGAAAGTTGGAAGAGGCCAGCATGATTTTGAGCGCCTCCGAACCTGTAATGACAGGGTTTTCAGCCTGACGCAGCACGTTGATCTCCTGAATGAGCGTGCGCACTTCATTGTGCTTTTCGATGGCGGCGGTCAGTTTTTCGTCCGTCAGCTTGTTGCCGGAGAATGCTTCGAGGGCCTTTATGAGATCCTTGAGCTCGTCGACATAGAACTTCTGCTCCAGCTCGCCGTACATTCTGGGCGCGCCAATCTGGAAGAAGAATTTGCCTTGGCTGTTTTTCTTGGAAACGTGCTCGGCGTTGTCAAAAGCGCGGGCGGCCATCATGCAGCCGTCGGTGGTGACGATGCCGTCGAGGAAGTCATAGGTTCCGTCGAGCCAATACTGCAGAAGGCCTCTTGCGTAGCTGCAGCTGAATGTGGACATCCATGCGTCTCCGTCGGGACTTTCGGTTGTGCCGGTTGCGCGCATGCGCACGGGCACAATGTCCAGCGCGTCGAAAATTTCAACAGGAACATGACAGCAGATCAGTCCGAGGGCCTTTTTTCCTTGCGCTTTCCAGACTTTGATTGAGTCGCCTGAAATCTCTGAATTGAATAGTTTTTGGTAATCCATGTGTCTCCTCCTTTTTATTCTTGGGGCAAGAAGCTCAAAGCTGCTTTAAAAAATCGGGCTCAATGCTTTGCCTTGACGTGAGCTGCGTGTCGGAATTTTCAGCAGAAACTGATATGGGCAAATTGAGCCTGTGACACTGTCTGCAACACAATGTAGCACGCAACATATTCTACCGTTAACTTTTTGGGAATGCAATTAGTATTTTCGACAAAATGTAATACGCTACATTGTTTATTTCGATATCTTGCTTTTTTGTGATAGCGGTAATAAAATAAAAAAGTAGTACGCTACGTATAAAAAGGCGTGCCGCGAGGGCACGTCAAACGTGTCACACAGAATAAGGAAGTTGGAGGGCTGTAATAATGGCACAGAGAGATCTTGGCATAGACTGGAAAGACTATTATGACAAACACCACGGCACAATGGCGGATGCAGCAAAGTTCATTCATGACGGTGACTGCGTTTGGCTTTCAAATGCGATGGCGACCCCTTATGCGTTTCTGGAGTACCTGCACGAGCATATGGAAGACTATCACAATGTGATGCTCTATTACAATTGCATGAATGTTCCTTGCAGCATTGCGTTGGATCCGGCGGTTAAAGCGCATTTTAGGCTGACCAGTGCATTTAATCTTCCCGTAGAGAGAATCTCCATGAGCATGAATGTTATGGAATGCGGCGGCACGGCCTATGATTTAATCCAGTATGCCCCTTCGGCTTACGGCTGCGACATTGCCGCCATTCAGGTCTGTCCGCCTGACGAGGACGGCTGGTGCAATGTGGGTTCGTATCAGGTCAGTACACACGCTGTTACAACGCAGCTCCCCAGCGTCAAAAGAAAAATCGGTTTTATCGATCACGGACAGTATCCTGCCCGCGGCGAGCATGAAACCCACTATATCCATGTCAGCGAGCTGGACTGTATTGTGGATAACACCACCGAGCTTGTGGCTTTTCCGGCAGCAGGACCGACGGATGTCGATGTCTTGATCGCCTCACACATCATGCCTTACATTCGTGAAGGCGACAAAATCCAGATCGGCTTCGGCGGTCTGGGCGAAGAGATTCTGCGGAACCTGCGCGGCGTGGGTCATGTGGAGGTCTTCTCGGAGGTCGCCTGTGAATCGATGATGGATCTTTGCAAAGAGGGCGTTGTGACAAAAATGACGGTCTCGAGTCCTGCGGCGTGCTCCAAGGACTTTTTTGAATGGGCCCATCAGGATGAGCGTGTTAAGTTCCTTCCGCAATCTGTGACAATTGATCCGGTCAGCATTATGCAGCAGGATAACATTGTCGCAATTAATGCCACCTTTATGGTTGATCTTCTGGGTCAGTGCTGCTCCGAGGCGCAGGGCCTCAATCCGTACAGCGCGCCGGGCGGCTCCTTTGCGTACATTTACGGTGCAATCCGCTCGAAGGGCGGACGCAGCTTCATTTGCGTTCGCTCCACCTATGCGGACAAAAAGGGCAATACACACTCCAACATCGTGCCCTGGCTGCCGGAAGGCTCCATCGTCACCACGCCGAAAGTGTACGTCATGTATATCGTCACGGAGCATGGCGTCGCGGATGTGTTTATGAAAACGCTTAAGGATCGTATTAAGGCGCTCATTAAGGTGGCCCATCCCGATTACCGCAAGGAATTGATGGAGAAAATCTGCACAACGCCCCTAATCACTAAAGACGATTTTGAGGGATACGATCCGTTTGAATGCGTGAAATAAGAAGAAATCTTGCTATTTTTAACGATTTTGTTTAAACAATTATGTAGCACATTACATTATTGACATAGCGTGCTACATAATATAAACTTACTCTTGGAGTTCTGCTCCTGATAATTGCCGGCAAAACCGGCTGTCGGTCAAACCGCTAAAAACGCAAAAAGGTGATCCTGGCGGCGTCCGCTTGCGGGAACAGTGCGGCATTACGACAAAAAACATATTGGAGGTTATTATTATGGCATATAGCATGGATACAACAATGGGCGATGTCCTTTCCAACGCCGAAGCAGTTAAAGTTCTGGACGAACTGATGCCCGGTGCTTCCACCAACCCCATGATGAAGATGGCCAAGGGCTTCACCTTGGGCAAAATTGCAAAGACTCCGGCTGCAAAAGTTTCTGTTGAAAAAGTTCAGGAATTGATTGACGCGCTCAACGCAAAGCTCGGCTAAGGTCAAAAATAGTTTTAATCAGCTTGCCCGCATAACTCACCGTCAGGAGCTTTGGGGGCAATTCATTGAAAACTTTTAGGCGTTTTCAAGGCGGTGCACCGAAAAATCGATGCACCGCCTGTTTTTAATCCAATATAAATCTTTTTTTGAGACGCAGCTTGGCTAGAAATGGATAAACATAGCCTTTTAGTACCTGCCAAAAGCCTCTATTTCTTATGTTTTTTTTTTAGTGCGGATTCCTTAACACCCGGAACGTTTTCACCCATAGCTCTTGCAAACTCCCGGAGTGCCGCTTTCTGCGCCTCGCCGAGGTTTTCGGGCGTGACAACGCGGACGGTTACAAACTGATCCCCGCGGCCCTTGCCGCGAATATAGGGGATACCCAGCTCCTTCAGACGGAAAACCGTCCCGGTCTGCGTCCCTGCGGGAATGGTGTATTTCACCTTCCCGTCCAGTGTCGGAATCTCGACCTCATCGCCCAGCGCCGCCTGTGCAAAGCTGATGGGCAGCGTGAAAAGCACGGAAGAGCCGTCCCGTTTGAAGAGCGGATGGGGCCGGATGCCGACGGTCACCAAAAGGTCGCCCTGCGGGCCGCCGTTTTTGCCCGCGCTGCCGAGCCCACGCAGAACAATCGATTGCCCGTCGTCAATGCCGGCGGGAATGCTCGCGTTAATCTTGCGCTGCTTTCGGACCGTACCCGTGCCGCGGCAGCTGGTGCAGGGCTGGTGGATGAGCTTGCCGGAGCCCTTGCAGTGGGGGCAGGTCGCCGTCGTGGAAACGATGCCGAAGGGAGAGCGCTGCTGCTGGCGGACAACGCCGGAACCCTTGCAGTCAGGGCATATCTCAGCCGTTGTTCCGGGCGCGCAGCCCGTGCCCTTGCAGTCGGGGCAGTCCTCGCTGCGTGCGATGCTCAGTTCTTTTTCGCAGCCGAAGGCTGCTTCCTCAAAGGTAATGGTAATTCCGGTGCGGATGCTTTCGCCCTGCATGGGGCCGTTCTGGCGCTGTCTGCCGCCGCCGAACATGCCGCCGAAAAGATCGCCGAAAATATCGCCGAAATCAAAACCTGTACCCCCCATAGAGGGGTCAAAGGCCGCATGGCCGAACTGGTCATACTTCGATTTTTTGTCGGGGTCGGACAGCACGGCATAAGCTTCCGCGATCTCCTTAAACCGCGCCTCAGACGCGGCATCGCCCGGATTGAGGTCCGGGTGATTTTCTTTAGCCAGCTTGCGATAAGCTTTTTTTATGTCACTGTCCGAGGCATCCTTGGTGAGCCCCAGAACCTCGTAATAGTCCCTTTTGTCAGCCATAAGCAGAGTTCCTCTCGCGCTGAAAGATTTCTTGGCTCCGGGGCGCACATCTGTGCGCCCCGGAGTACGGATCTATTTTATTTCTTTTTATTGTCGTCGTCAACAACTTCATAGTCAGCGTCGTAATATTGTCCGCCGTCGCCCGCGCCGCCGCCGGGGTTCGCGCCCCCAAAGTCGCCGTTCGGTGCGCCCTCGGGACCCGCCTGTGCGTAGAGCTTCTCGCTGACCTTGTAGAAGGCCTGAGTCACTTCCTCGGTAGCCGCCTTGATGGCCGCTGTGTCGGTTCCGGAAAGCGCCGTCTTGAGCTTTGCAAGGCCTGCCTCGACCTCGGATTTGTCGGCGGCAGAAATCTTGTCGCCCATTTCGGCGAGGGTCTTCTCGGTCTGATAGACCATTTGGTCGCCCTGATTGCGCACGTCGACCTCTTCCTTGCGCTTTGCATCCTCAGCCGCATACTGCTCGGCCTCACGGACGGCCTTTTCAATGTCGTCCTTGGACAGATTGGAGGAAGCGGTGATGGTGATGTGCTGGCTCTTGCCTGTGCCCATGTCCTTAGCCGAGACGTTGACAATGCCGTTTGCGTCGATATCGAAGGTGACTTCGATCTGAGGAATGCCGCGGCGTGCCGGAGCGATGCCGTCCAGATGGAAGCGGCCGAGGCTCTTGTTGTACTGCGCCATTTCGCGCTCGCCCTGGAGGACGTTTATTTCAACGCTGGTCTGATTATCAGCCGCAGTGGAGAAAATCTGGCTCTTTTTTGTGGGGATGGTGGTATTGCGCTCAATGAGCTTCGTGCAGACGCCGCCGAGTGTCTCGAGGCCGAGGGACAGAGGAGTGACATCCAGCAGGAGGATCCCCTCGACGTCGCCGCCGAGAACGCCGCCCTGGATAGCTGCGCCGACTGCGACGCATTCATCGGGGTTGATGCCCTTAAAGCCTTCCTTGCCGGTGAGGGACTTAACCATGTCCTGAACGGCGGGAATACGGGTGGAACCGCCGACGAGGAGAACCTTGGACAGTTCGCCTGCCGAAAGTCCGGCGTCGGAGAGCGCCTGACGGACGGGACCGACGGTCTTTTCAACAAGGTGATGGGTCAGCTCGTTGAACTTTGCGCGGGTGAGTGTGACGTCCAGATGCTTGGGGCCGTTGGCGTCGGCTGTGATGTAGGGCAGATTTATGTTGGAGGTGGTCACACCGGACAGCTCGATCTTCGCTTTTTCTGCGGCCTCGCGCAGACGCTGGAGCGCAACTCTGTCCGTGGAGAGATCGACGCCTGAGGACTTTTTGAATTCCTCAATCAGGAACTTGGTCACGCACTCGTCAAAGTCGTCACCGCCGAGGCGGGTGTTGCCGCCGGTTGCGAGCACTTCGATAACACCGTCACCGATCTCGAGCACGGACACGTCGAAGGTGCCGCCGCCGAGGTCGTAGACCATGATCTTCTGGTCGGATTCCTTGTCGATGCCGTAGGCAAGGGCTGCTGCTGTTGGCTCGTTGATGATACGCTTGACGTCAAGGCCTGCGATACGGCCGGCGTCCTTGGTCGCCTGACGCTGAGCGTCGGAGAAGTAAGCGGGAACGGTGATAACGGCTTCGGTAACGGTTGTTCCAAGATAGCTCTCTGCGTCCGCTTTGAGCTTTTGAAGAATCATGGCCGAAATCTCCTGCGGTGTGTAGCCCTTGCCGTCCACGGTGACCTTGTAGTTTGTACCCATTTCGCGCTTGATAGAGCTGATGGTGCGGTCCGGATTTGTAACGGCCTGCCGCTTTGCGACCTGACCGACCAGGCGCTCGCCGGTCTTTGAAAACGCAACGACGGAGGGGGTGGTTCTGTTGCCCTCGGCGTTTGCGATAACGACGGACTCGCCGCCTTCCATGACGGCCACGCAGCTGTTGGTTGTTCCCAAATCTATGCCAATAATTTTACCCATTGTAAATTCCTCCTGAAATAACTATATAAAGTTTAATTTTTCTGATTAAGTCCAGCGCGCGTGTCAGTTTGCAACCTTCACAACGCTGCAGCGGATAATTTTGTCTCCGAGCTTAAAACCCTTCTGGAACTCCTCGGCGACCACGCTTTCGGAAAAAGCTTCGTCCTCAACGTGCAGGACGGCGTTGTGAATTTCGGGGTCAAATTTTGTGCCCGAGCAGGCATCGATTTCTGTGACGCCCAGCTTCTCGAGGATTTCCTTGAGCTGGGTGAAGATCATCTCGACACCGCGGCTGTATGCCTCGTCCGTCGTCTCGTGCTTGAGTGCGCGCTCGAGATTGTCGTAAACCGGGATGAATTTCATCACCGTGTCGGCCCGGACGTCGCAATAGACATTTTCGCGTTCTTTCTGGCTCCGTTTACGGAAATTGTCGTATTCGGCAAGTAGTCTGAGATAGCGGTCCTTTTCGGCAGCAAGCTCATCCTGAACCTTTTTGAGTTCCTCGGCCGCCTTCAGATTTGCCTTTTCAGTCTTTCTGTCGGTCTTGGTGTCCTCGGTCTGCTCGACCGCCGCGTCCGTCTGATCCGGCTTTTCCTCGTCGGACGTGTTCTTAGGCTCATGGGGTGGTTTCTTTGTGCTCATCTATGTTCATCTCCTTTATCTGTAGTTTTTCAAAGCCGCGAGGTGCCTCCTGCATCCCCAACAGATTGCTCAGGCCCTCGGCAATATAGCGCAGCTTTGCGGCCACGCCCGAATAGTCCATGCGCGTGGGGCCGACAACGCCGATGATGCCTTTCATGTTGTCTCCCACGTTGTAACGGGCAATGACAACGCTGGAATCCTGCAGCTCCTTTGCGATATTTTCAGGCCCGATGAGAACCTGGATGTCATCCGTTCCCGAATCCGGCAGACCAAGCAGATGTTCGCTGTCTGCAAGATAGCTCATCAGATCATGGGCCTTGTCCGGGTCGCGAAACTCCGGCAGGCGCAGCAGATGTGACGCGCCCGATACAAAGGCTTCGCCCTCCTTGGCTTTCCCAAGGGTGTCGATCGCGAAGGCGGCAAGGACGGAAACAAGTCCCATCGTGTCGCCGCAGGCGCGCTCCGAAACGGAAATCAGCGCCGGGGTGATTTTATCCTCCGCAATTCCGGTAAAGCTGGTGTTGAAAACGGAGGAAAGCCGCTGCACCATACCCTGATCGACAGAAAACGGCAAGTGTATCAGCTTATTATGGACGCTCTGATTGGAGAGCATCGCAACGGCAATAAAGGTGTTCATGTCGACATATATCAGGTCGAAACGCGAAATTGTCGATGCGAGGGGTGCTGCAAGCGCCACGGCGGGGTAATGGGTGACGGCGGAAGCGAGTTTTCCGACATCGCTTATCAGTCGGTCGAGCTGCTTCATTTTGGTACTGAGACTCTCGTTAATGGCCTGGGTTTCCTCAATCGAAAGCCGCTGGCGGTCCATCAGCTCGTTGACATAGAGCCGGTAGCCCTTGGGCGAAGGAATGCGGCCGGCCGACGTGTGAGGCTGCTCCAGAAAGCCCATCACCGTCAGTTCCGCCATTTCGTTGCGAATCGTCGCGCTGCTCAGATCGAGAACGCCGGACTCGACGATTGCCTTTGACCCGACCGGCTCGGCCGACGCGATGTATTCGTCAATGACGGCCGTGAGTATTTTTTTCTTACGGTCACTGATTTCCAAATGGCGCGCCTCCTCCGACCGGACACAATAAAGCGGCGGCGCCGGACCTCTCTGATGGAACTCTGGCACTCTCGCCTTCTGAGTGCTAATTTAGCACCGCGACATGAAAAAGTCAATACTTTTCACAAATGAATTGACAGTTTATTCATACTTTTTCCTAACGGCCTCCGACCCCTGTGGTCAGAAAAGCGGCAGAGCACCGCTGCTTTTGCGCGCGTTCAGCCGACCTCGCGCGTATTTTGAGGGCTTTAATGTTTTTTTGTCTGCAAAAATTGAAAATTCTCCTTGCAATTACCGATATGTTCTGCTATTATTATAAAGCTATTCGCCTGCGTCGGTTTAAGCCGAACGGCGTACTAATGGACTAAAATATTCGAGGAGGTGCAGCTAAAGATGGCAAAGTGTGAATTTTGCGGTAAGGGTGTTGCTTTTGGCATCCAGGTAAGCCACTCTCACAGACGTTCCAACCGTACATGGAAGCCCAACGTAAAGCGCGTCAAGGCCATAGTGGACGGGACACCGAAGCATGTCTACGTTTGCACCCGTTGCTTGCGCAGCGGCAATGTGACCCGCGCTGTGTGAGTGATTTTTCATGTATAGAGTAAAGCGCCGCTTGAGAAAAGCGGCGCTTTTACTGTTTTGCGGCCTGATCACTCTTGAAGCCTGTTTCCAGGGGATTTAATACTGGAAAACAGTGTAACGGCGTGCTATAATAAAAATGCTTATTATATGTGTAAAGCGACGCCGATTCGGCAGGACTGCGATGCGGCCCCGACATTTAGCGCGCGCTGCGTACAAAAGAAATTACCCATACCATTTTTCCGCTCGGCGGCAGTGGTATATCATTAAAACAATGGTAGGTGGATAAAATGGCAGAGGAACACTCCGTTTTACTTTCTCGGCTTGTAAAGGAACACGAGCTGAACATTTTGCATGTCTCGGAGGACTATGAGCAGGCCCGTATCTACAGCATGGCCGTCGGAAGGCCGGGCCTTCAGTTCGCGGGTTTTTTTGAATACTACGATCCGCGCCGTATGCTTGTGTCCGGCAAGCAGGAGCATACCTATCTCGAGCGGCTGTCTCCCGAGGAACGGTATGAATCTATCGAAGGGCTGCTCAGACGGAGACCCTGCGCGCTCGTCGTTTGCCACAGTGTCCAGCCTTTTCCGGAGTTTGTGGAGCTTGCAAAAAAATATGACGTCAACGTTTTTTTCTCGCTGATGGATACTTCGGAGTTCATGGCTCAGCTCATCGGCTCGCTGCATGTGCATCTGGCCCCGCGCAAGACCATCCACGGCGTTCTGGTCGAGGTCTACGGCGAGGGCCTGCTCATTACGGGTGACAGCGGTATCGGTAAGAGCGAAACCGCGCTGGAACTCATCAAGCGCGGTCACCGGCTCATCGCGGACGACGCAGTTGAAATCAAAAGGATTTCGAGTACCGAGCTGGTCGGCGAAGCGCCGCCCCTGATCCGCCACTTTATGGAGTTTCGCGGTATCGGCGTTGTCAACGCCCGCTATATTTACGGCGTCGGCGCTGTCAAGGCCTCGCAGCAGATACATCTGGTTATCAAACTGGAAAACTGGGAGGACTACAAGGCTTACGACAGACTGGGCGTCGAATCGGAATACACCGAAATCCTCGGTATCGATGTGCCTTCGGTCACCATCCCGGTCCGGCCGGGCCGCAACCTTGCGGTTATCCTTGAGCTTGCCGCCATGAATAATCGCCAGAAGAAGCTCGGCTACAACGCCGCTCAGGACCTTGAGCAGCTGCACGACGACTATATTGACAACGACCTGTTCTAAAAGTGGAACGGCCGTAAAAAAGGAGCGTCTATGGAAGATTTCAGCCTTCTTACAAAAGAACTCAGGGTCCTTCTGCCAAGGCTCGAGCTGCGGGAGAACGAACCGATGAAGGCGCACTGCTCCTTTCGGATTGGCGGCGCGGCCGCAGCCCTCGCCCTACCTGCTTCTGTTGAAGAAACGCGGCTTCTCTGCTGTTTTCTCCACGACAAGGGCGTCGAACCGCTTGTCATCGGAAACGGAACGAACCTGCTGATTACGGACGCACCGCTATCACGGTTCGTCATCCAAATGGCGGAGGGCATGAGCGCCGTTAAAAGACAAAGCGAAACGGAGGTCTTTGCCCTAAGCGGCATCAGCCTTGCCAAGCTTGCCGCGGAATGCGCCCACCTGTCCCTGACGGGACTGGAGTTTGCCCACGGTATTCCCGGCACACTTGGCGGGGCCGCCAGCATGAACGCGGGGGCCTACGGCGGCGAAATGAAGCAGGTGCTCCAATCGGTCACCTATCTGGACAGTGCCGGAAAGATCGGAGTCAAGGCGGGGGACGACATGGCCCTCTCCTACAGGCGCAGTGCCTTTTCCGACTCGGGCGACCTTATCCTCGGCTGCGTACTTCGGCTGTCTGTCGGCGATACGGAGGAGATCCTTGCGCGCATGCGGGAGCTTGCCGAAAAGCGCCGGGCCTCTCAGCCGCTTGATAAGCCTTCGGCAGGCAGCACCTTCAAACGGCCCGAAAAGGGTTATGCTGCCGCACTCATCGAAGGTGCGGGCCTCAAGGGCTTTGCCGTCGGCGGGGCGCAGGTCTCCGAAAAGCATGCGGGCTTTGTCATTAACAGCGGCAGCGCAAGTTTCGACGACGTGCTGAAGCTGATGGAACACATTAAAGAAACGGTTTACAAACAAACCGGCATTATGCTCGAGCCTGAGGTCAAAATTATCGACAACGGGTAAGCGCGAAAAGGAGTCTGGCCATGGAATTTTTAATTATATCGGGGCTTTCGGGTGCGGGTAAGAGCCGCACTGCGGACATTCTGGAGGACCTTGACTACTACTGCGTCGACAATATGCCCATTGCACTGATCCCGAAATTTGCCCAAATTTGCATTGCCGCCGGTGAGCGCTATGAAAAAGTCGCCCTCGTGACCGATATACGCGAGCGGGCGAACTTTGACGAGCTTTTTCAGGTGCTTGACGGACTCTGGGACCTCGGCTGCGACTACCGCATCCTCTTCGTTGAGGCGGACCCCGGCATCATTGTCAAGCGCTACAAGGAAACCCGCAGGCGTCACCCCCTCGCGGTGCCCGGCGCCTCGATTGAAGATGCCATCATCAGCGAAATTAAGCTCCTGGCACCGGTTCGGGAGCGGGCCGACTATATCATCAACACCAGCAATCTGACGATCGGGCAGCTTCAGAGCGAACTGTTCCAGATCTTTGTGGGCGAGGACTCGCGTCGGAAGCTGGTGGTCAACGTCATGTCTTTTGGCTATAAACACGGCATTCCGCTGGAATCGGACCTCGTTTTTGACGTGCGCTTTCTGCCGAACCCGTTTTATGTGTCGGAGCTGCGCGATCTCAACGGTCTGGACGAGGCTGTGAGCGACTTTGTGCTGCAAAACGGCATCACAACGGAGTTTTTAGACAAACTCAAGCAGATGATTAAGTTCCTCCTTCCGCTTTATGTGGAGGAGGGCAAGACAAGCCTGTCGATTTCAATCGGCTGTACCGGCGGTCATCACCGCTCGGTCGCCATTGCCAAGGTCCTTACCGACTATATTGAAAGTCTGGGCTATCCCGCGCAGAACATCAACAGGGATATCCAAAAATAACGCCTTCTTGTTTGAACAAAACCCGGTGTTAATGCAGATCAAAATGCGCTGCGAATCAGAGGTGTCTATGACTAAACAAAGCGGCGAACCCTCCGTTGTCGTCATCGGCGGCGGAACGGGGCTTTCCAATATGCTCAGAGGCCTGAAACTCAAAACCAGTAGGCTGACCGCCATTGTCACGATGGCGGATGACGGCGGCAGCTCCGGCGCACTCCGGGACGAACTGGGCATGCTGCCCCCCGGGGATGTCCGCCACTGTCTGCAGGCGCTGGCGAATACGGAGCCGACCATGGAGCAGCTCCTCGGCTATCGCTTTACCGAGGGGGTGCTTAAAGGGCAGAGTCTGGGCAACCTTTTCCTGGCCGCCCTCAACGACATCTCGGGCTCCTTTTACGACGCCGTGCTCCGGCTGAGCGAGGTGCTTGCCATTACGGGCAGGGTCCTTCCCGTGACAACGGAGGATGTGCGTCTGGCCGCGCAGTTTGACGATGGCACCGAGGTTTTCGGGGAATCCAAGATTGCCGAGCATAAGAAGCAGATGCAAAGGCGGATTACAAAGGTCGCCCTTGTGCCCGAAAAGCCCCATGCGCTGAAAGAGAGTCTGGAAGCGATACGTCAGGCCGAGGTGATCGTCCTCGGTCCCGGCAGCCTCTATACGAGCATCATCCCGAACCTTTTGACCGAAGGCGTCGCCGAGGCCATTGAAAAATCCAGGGCGCTGCGTATCTATGTTTTGAACGTGACCACACAGGACGGGGAGACGGAGTGCTACACAGCCTCCGACCATGTCCGGGCGCTGTTTGCACATTCGGGCGGAAAGCTCTTTGACTACTGCCTGGCCAACTGCACACCGCTGCCGGAAGACGTGGAGGAAAGCTACCGGGCCGAGGGCGCGTCTCAGACCGTTGTGGATGTCGCGGAGCTCGAGCGGCTCGGCGTGACCACGCGGCTGCGTCCGATGCTCGACTGCACGGGCGGCCTTGCCCGGCACAATCCGAAGCTGCTGGCTGAGGAAATTATGAATCTTTACAGAGAAAAATCGCCGACGAGAATCTTCAGCGCGCAGATGCTCGCGGATTGAGACCCTAAATAGAGGAGTGGTGGCAATGTCCTTTTCATCGGATACGAAGACCGAGCTGTGCCGAGAAGCTCTGCAAAAGCGCTGCTGCGCCGTTGCAGAGGCTTACGGTATCCTGCTCTACTGCAATATGTTCACCGCCGATGAAATTCGGATTGTCACTGCGAGCGCCGAGCTCATCGATAGGCTGCCTAAGCTGTTTAAAAAGGCTTTCGGCGTCGGGTTCGACAGTCTGCCGCCCGCCGGGACGTCCGGCAAGCAGGCACTGATTATGACGAATAAAGAGAACATACGCCGCATCTTCGGGACCTACGGCTACGAAGCCAAGGGCATCCTTGCCCACCACATCAACCTCGGCGTTCTGGAAAACGACTGCTGTAAAGCTGCTTTTCTGCGGGGGGCCTTTCTGGCGGGGGGAAGCATCACGGACCCCGCCAAGAGCTATCATCTGGAGCTTGTGACCGACCATTTCAATGTCAGCCGCGAGACTTTTTCGATTCTGCTCGAGCTGGGCTTTTCGCCGAAGGACGCCGCGCGAAGCGGCAACAACGTCATCTATTTTAAGCAGTCCGAGGCAATCGAGGACTTCTTTACCCTGATCGGCGCGCCCGTTTCGGCGATGGACATCATGTCCGCCAAGGTTGAAAAGGACATGCGAAACGCCGTCAACCGCCGCGTCAATTGCGACAGCGCCAACGCCGACAAGATCGTCCTTGCCGCGGAGGAGCAACTCGAGGCCATTCGCCGGATTGACCGCACAACCGGGCTCGATGGCCTGCCGGACAAGCTGCGCGAAGCCGCGCTGCTGCGCATCGCAAACCCCGACGCGAGCCTGACGGACCTTGCCGCCCTCGCCATTCCGCCGGTCAGCAAGTCCTGCATCAGCCACAGGCTCCGGAAGCTGACCGATTATAGCGGCTGAGCTAAAAACTTCAGCAGTCTTGAGAAAGAAAAAAGGAGCGTAAGCCATGTCGTTTGTCCACCTGCACGTGCACTCGGAATACAGTCTGCTTGACGGCGCCTGCCGTGTGGAGAGCATGGCCGAATATGCCAAAAATCTCGGACAGACTGCGCTTGCTATCACAGACCACGGCGTCATGTACGGCGCTGTGGCTTTTTATAAGGCCGCAAAGAAGGCGGGCGTGAAGCCCATCATCGGCTGTGAGGTCTATGTTGCGCCGCGCGGTATGACGGACAGGGAATACGGCCCGGACAGCAGCTATTCCCATCTTATCCTCCTGTGCAAAAATGAGACCGGCTACCACAACCTCTGTTATCTGGTGAGCCAGGGCTTTTTAAACGGGTTTTACCTGAAGCCGCGCATCGACTGGCGGCTGCTCCACGAACACGCGGAGGGACTCATCTGCCTGTCCGGCTGTCTTGCGGGTGAAATTCAGCAGAAAATCATCAAAGGCGATTATCCGGGCGCCAAGGCCCGCGCGCTTGAGCTTGAGGCCCTCTTTGGGGCGGACGGGTTCTATCTGGAGCTCCAGTCCCATGGTATACGCGAGGAGCGCATTGCCGCCGAGGGACTGATCAGGCTCCACCGTGAAACGGGTATTCCGCTGGTTTTGACCAACGATGCGCACTACCTCAAACGGGCGGATGCGCGCTATCAGGATGTGCTGATGTGCATTCAGATGGGCAAAACCGTTGACGACCCGGACCGCATGAAGTTTCAGGGCAGCGAGTTTTACCTCAAGTCCGAGGACGAAATGCGTGAGATTTTTAAAGAATATCCCGAGACGGCTCAGGCGGCGGACAACACCGGGCGCATCGCAGAGCTGTGCAATTTCGATTTTGAATTCGGGCACTATCATCTGCCCAGTTTTCCTTTGCCGCTCGGTGAGACGGACGGCTTTGAATACCTTCAAAAACTTTGCGATCAGGGCTTTGAAAAGCGCTACGCCCACGTCTACAGTTTTGAAAATTCGGAGGAGGAGATTCGAAAGCTCCGGGCCCAGCTGCGCTATGAGCTGGATATGATCCATCAAATGGGCTTTACGGATTATTTTCTGATCACCTCCGATTTCATCGGCTACGCGAAAGCCCAGGGTATACCCGTCGGTCCGGGCCGCGGTTCGGCGGCTGGAAGCATTGTGTCCTACTGCCTCAATATTACGGATGTCGACCCGATCAAATACAGCCTGTTTTTCGAGCGCTTTTTGAACCCCGAACGGATCTCGATGCCCGATATCGACATCGACTTCTGCGTCGACAGACGCGGGGAGGTCATCGACTATGTCACGCGCAAATACGGCTCGGACCATGTTGCGCAGATTGTCACCTTCGGGACCATGGCGGCAAGACTCGCCATCCGCGACGTCGGCCGTGCGCTGAGCATCAGCTACGCCGAGTGCGACGCCGTTGCAAAGCAGGTGCCCATGGCGCTCGGCATCACCCTTGACGAGGCACTCAAGCTCTCCCGTCCCCTGCGTGAAATGTATGAGGGCGACGACCGCATCAAGGAACTTATCGACACGGCGCGCGCGCTCGAAGGGATGCCGCGCCACGCCTCGACACACGCGGCGGGCGTCGTGATCTCCGGTAAGCCCGTCTGCGAATATGTCCCGCTTGCAAAAAACGATGAATCCGTTGTCTGTCAGTTCCCGATGACGACCCTCGAGGAGCTGGGGCTTTTGAAAATGGACTTTCTCGGCCTTCGAAACCTGACGGTCCTGGAGAAGGCCAACAGGCTGGTCCGAAAGAAGCTGCCTGATTTTGATGTCGCAAATGCGCCCGATGACGACAAGGCAACCTTTGAAATGCTCGCCCAGGGACGCACAGAGGGGGTGTTCCAGCTCGAGAGCACGGGCATCACAGCGGTCTGTACAGGACTTAAGCCGCGCTCGATAGAAGATATTACGGCGGTCATTGCGCTGTATCGCCCGGGGCCGATGGAGAGCATTCCGCGTTTTCTCGAATGCAGCACCAATCCAAAGAAAATCCGCTACAAGCACGAGCTGCTGCGCGATATTCTGGACGTCACCTACGGCTGCATCGTCTATCAGGAGCAGGTCATTGAAATCTTCCGCAAGCTTGCGGGCTTCTCGCTCGGGCAGGCCGATATGATCCGCAGAGCCATGTCCAAGAAGAAAGAAAAAGAAATCAAAAAGGAGCGTTCCTCCTTTATTTACGGCGACCCGGAACGAAACATCCCCGGAGCCGTTGCAAACGGCGTGTCGGAGGAAATCGCCGGCAGCATTTACGACGAAATCCTGGATTTTGCAAACTACGCCTTCAACAAGGCGCATGCGGTGGCCTATGCAATCATTGCCTACCGCACGGCCTATATGAAATGCCACTATCCGCGTGAATATATGGCGGCGCTGCTCTCCTCCGTGCTGGACAACTCCACCAAGGTCGCAGAGTACATCGCCGAGTGCCGCGAGTGGGGTATCAAGCTCCTGCCGCCGGATGTCAACGAATCCGAGGCCGATTTTACGGTTTCGGGCGAGAGCATCCGCTTTGGCCTTGTGGCAATCAAGAACATCGGCCGCGGATTCATCAATGCCCTCGTCGAAAGCCGCGAGACGGAGGGCCCCTTCCGCAGCTTTGATGAGTTTTGCCGCAGGCTCAACGGCAAGGACCTCAACCGCCGGGCGGTCGAGAGTCTCATCCGATCCGGTGCGTTTGACAGTCTCGGCTATAAGCGCAGCCAGCTCATGCGTGTGGTAGACCGGGTTATTGACGGCGTCAACGAGGCCGCGCGCAAAAATATCGCCGGACAGCTGGACCTGTTTTCAATGGGGCAGGAGGACGAGGGCGGCGCTGCCGTTCCCGAAACGGTGCTGCCGGATATACCGGAGTTTTCACCGAGCGACCTGATGGCAATGGAAAAGGAGACAACGGGCCTGTATCTCACAGGTCACCCGATGGACGAATACCGCGCCGCCGCCAAAAAAGCGGGCGCCGTGCCGATTGCCGCAATTCTTTCGGACTTTACGCAGGAGGGCGGACCGAGTGCCTTTGCAGACGGCCAATTTGTCACGCTTGCGGGCGTCGTCGCCGCCACCAAGACGAAGACCACGCGCAACAACAGTCTCATGGCCTACATCCAGCTGGAGGATGCAACAGGTTCGATGGAACTGATTGCGTTTCAGCGTGTGCTGGATGTGAGCGGCGGCTATCTGAAGGAAAACGCGGCCGTCGTCGTGAAGGGACAGATTTCCATCCGAGACGAAAAAGAGCCGCAGCTTGTGGTTGAAACCCTGCGTCCGCTGACGGATCTCGAGCAGGCGGGCCGGGAAGATGCGCCCAAGACGGATCGAACCCTCTGGGTCAAGGTGGCCTCCAAGGACGACCCGCGGCTGAAGAAGATTGAAAAAATCCTCGTCATGTTTGAGGGCGATGAGCGCATAGTTGTTTTCTGCAGCGACACCAAAAAGCAGATGTGTGCGCGCTGCCTGATCCATGACGCCCTGATTAAGGAACTTCAGGAGATGCTTGGCAGCGAGAACGTGGTTGTCAAATAGCTGCCGCTACAGATAAAAGGCGGCGGATGAAAGCGAGGTCATAAAATGAAAAGCTTTGAGTACGCAAACCCCACAAAAATCATTTTCGGGGAGGGTGCCATCCAAAAACTGCCCCGAGCGCTGGAGACCTGTGGCAAAAATGTCTTGCTCGCCTATGGTAAGGGTGCTATTAAGAAGGCGGGCATCTACGATACCATCATTAACATGCTTGCGGACGCCGGAAAGACTGTAACCGAGCTGACGGGCATCATGCCGAACCCCACCGCCGCTAAGGTGCGGGAGGGGGTCGCCCTCTGCAAGGAAAACAAGGTCGACTTTATCCTTGCCGTCGGCGGCGGCAGCGTCATTGACTGCTGCAAGGCCATTGCCGTCGGTAGCCTTTTGGAAGAAGATTTCTGGGAAGTACTCTATACCAGGGGCGAGCTTGCAGTGAAGGCGCTGCCTATCGGCGCGGTGCTGACCATGGTCGGAACGGCCTCGGAGATGAACGGCTTTGCCGTCATCACAAACGACGACATTACCGTCAAGTCCGGCTTTTTCTCTCCCGCGGCCTATCCCAAGTTTTCAATTCTCGACCCGACCTATACCTACAGCCTGCCCAAATACCAGATGGTCAGCGGCATTTGCGATATTTTAAGCCACCTGATGGAGGCTTATTTCAGCGGCGAGGACGACAATGTCTCGGACGACCTCAATGAGGCGCTCATGAAGAGCATCATTAAAAACGCGCGTATCGCCGTTTCAAATCCACTGGACTATACCGCCCGCAGCAATATCATGTGGGGGGCAACCCTCGCGCTCAACGGGATTCTCGGCGTGGGCAAAACCCAGGACTGGGAGGTCCACCAGATCGAGCACCAACTCGGCGCATATTACGACGTGTCCCACGGCATGGGTCTTGCCGCCGTCTCCGCCTCGTACTTCAGGCTGGTGTTTCGGAGCGGACTGCACAAGTTCCGGCAGTATGCCGTGAACGTCTGGGGCGTTGAGACTGTCGGAAAGACCGACGAGGCGGTTGCGCTCGAGGGCATTTCGAGACTGGAGGCCTTCTTTAAGGAAATCGGCGCCGCCACAAGCCTGCGAGAGCTTGGCATAGGCGACCAAACGAAGCTCGCTGAAATTGCAGAAAGCACCAACCTGCTCGACGCGGGCTATCGGCAGCTGACAAGCGCCGATGTCAAGGCCATCCTTGAAGCCAGTTTCTAAAATGAACAAAGCATAGGGCGGTATTTTTATTAGGTTTATTCTGCGGACGTACACACTTTTGTGGGCGCTGCAAAATAGCTTGACAAAAAGCCGTCCTATTATTATAATACAAAATTGAACGGCGTTCAAAAATTGGAAGGGCGTGCTTATGGAAAAATCAGAACTGGCAAAACAAAAAATTATCGCGCAGACCATCGCACTGATTAAGGAAAGCAACGGTGATACGGAGAAGGTGACAATCAGGAAAATTGCCGAACGCGCGAAGGTGAGTACGGGACTGATGAATCACTATTTTGAGTCGAAAGAAAAGCTGTTGGAGCTCTGTGTACAGACCATTATTAATGGTGTGGTGATGTCCTTTAAGCCTGAACTTCCCGAAGATGATGCGCCCGGTCAGGTGCTCAAGTCTGTTGCAAAACAAGTGATGGATTTTCTCATGGATAATCAGCAAATATCCCGCATTTCGATTTTGGGCGATCTGAGTGCGCCGAAAGAAAAGGATAACACTATGGGAACCGCATTGGGTTTTTCAAAGTATGTGCCCGGGGACGCTCTGGCGAAAGCGCGCATGGCCGACGCCTTTATGCTCACGGCGATTTTGCAGGAGTCCTTTTTGCGAAAAGACGTTCTTAAGAGCATGCTGGGGATTGATTTGTATGATAAAACCGAGCGGGATGCCTATATTGACCGGATTGTCGAAAAAATTATTAAATGAGGAGGAGATAACGATGGACAAAAAACTCAGTATGGTGGGCGCGGCTGTCAATCTGGCGGGGGTACTGCTCTTTGCTGTAAGTATGCTGGCGGGACTGCTGCCGATCTGCTACTTGTCAAGCATCTTCATTGCGTGGGGCCTTGTGTTGATGAACTGCGGCTTTAGCCGTTTTGGCAGACTCGAGGCGCGGGCTGCTGCCCTATGTGCCCTTGTGTTCGGGGGAATGTATGCCCTGTGCAACACGTTCGTTTACTTCATACAGCTCACGGCGGTCGCCAATGATGCCCTCAGCGAAGAGGCGAGAAACTTGCTCGATTATAATCAATTCGGCCTGATGTTTGATCTGGATTTGCTGGGCTATTGTCTGATGGCCGTATCGACCTTGTTTGCGGGACTGACAATCGACGTCCGGGATAAGCAGGATAAGTGGCTCAAAGCGCTGCTAATGATTCATGGCATTTTTGCAGTTACCTGCTTTGTGATGCCGATGCTGGGGCTTTTCAGCACGGATATGCAGGGGGCCGAGTGGATCGGGACGCTCATCCTCGAATTCTGGTGCGCTTACTTCATCCCCGTCGGCTTGCTGTCGCTCCGGTATTTTAACCGTCAAGAACTTCACGAAACTGCCGCATAGAGCTGCGTGCAGATAATATAAGACCGGAGAACACGGCTTGACGGTGTTCTCCGGTCTTGTTGCAGTTGGTCCTATTCGGCGGTACGTGGCCGTCGTTTGCTGTTCAGGCGGTATAGCCCGCTGACGTGTCGATAGTAATTGTACTCGTCGCGGCGTTCCAGCCAATGCCAAAATTGATGGCGGCACCGACGTCGCGGAGCTTGATGTAGTTAAAGCCGCCGATGTTGTAGGCGGTGAGGCTTAGGAGCTTCCCGTCGAGATAGACGCTGACGGCGCTGCGTGTGGCGTCAACGGTTGCGGTGTTGCCGCTTGTAGTCAGTTCACCGCCGACCGCCGTATAGGCTGTGCCGGAACTCAAGGCAATAGACTTTTTCGCTTCGTCCCAGCTGACACCGAACTGCTTTGCGCTGCCGCCCAGCGCCATAGCAATGTCGCGGAGCTTAAAGTAGTTGCTGCCGTCAATGTTGTAGGC
>Ga0209639_1001232_pt1 | contig 27290 bp, 20 predicted proteins | sample EPASupsiteHSE605_FD_187268 | JGI IMG/M metagenome (GOLD analysis project Ga0209639, IMG submission 187268) | Bioremediated contaminated groundwater from EPA Superfund site, New Mexico - Sample HSE6-05 (SPAdes) (version 2) | ecosystem: Environmental > Aquatic > Deep subsurface > Groundwater >... | reverse complement strand
GACGCTTTGTCGGGATCGGATATATAGCAGACTTAATGTAATGAAACCCCCAGGGTACCAGGTTGGGGATGTCCATAAATCAATCAAGAAATCCTTTATAAGAACCACTATTATGCTCGTCATTTGAACATGATAGGTGAGTATCTGATGTATTCTATTCCTTGTTAATTCACATAATCAATCCATTTGATTTATATAATAAGATTACAATATGTGAGCTTTGCTTAATTCTCTTTTCACTTATTAACAACACAAGGAAGGGTTCTTATCAAGGGTTTGCTTGATTGTTTTGCTTTCTTTTATCTACCTTTGGACATTTTCACCTGGTACTCTTTTGCTGTTGCAGCGCGCGATTAACTCAGATACTGCACCCCTCACATAACACCTTGATGTAGGAGGACGCGTATCTATATTTTTTTCTCCCGATAAGTTCAATTTGAAGTTCAATGTCCACATTTAAGTCCTTTCTCCAGACAAATTCCCAAACCCAAAAGCCTGATATTACCACAAACATATGCTCATTTAATTGTTTAAAAGTCTTGTTCCAAGTATTTCACTCAGCCCATCCTTACATTTTCTCCAAATAGTCTCCATTTCCTGATAATCCAGCCTGATATTCCAGAACCAAAATGCCCATTTTATTCCAGTCCTTTATGTCCATTTCCTGATTAATCCGCCTGATATTCCAGAACCAAAATGTCCCTTTTATTCCAGTTCTCGTTGCAAAGTATTATTTTTTTTGATCATTTAAGACCAATATAGCCTTCCTTGTTTTTCCTTCAAGCCATAACTACCAATTACCCCAAACCAGTCACCATTTAACGATCCATCCACCTTCACAATATCATTTCCCACTTTTCCTGTCCCTAGCCTAAGTATTTCTAATCATTTCATGAAACAACAGTTTCCTCATTCCATTCCTATGATCCCAAACAATATTTTCATCAACATAATCCATTTTGTTCATTCATTGCACCAAACCATAATCTTTTTCATATTCACAAAACAATCTAAATTCTCAGGCCTTATAAACAAATTTTTGTTCAAATATAGGATCACCCGTAGCAAAAACCATAAAGCCCGATAATTTTTCCAATTAAAGAAACCAGACTCTAAAAAACCTAATTACCATAACGAATATATACATTCGCCTAATAAAACACAAATCTTTTGCGATGGGATGAACCGACTAATCCTACTCCTAATCACTTATTCTTCAATGATACCTGCCACAATAAAATAACCTTTTATTTACCACATTCAAATAAAAATAATCTAAAGAAAATATAAAAAATTAAAAGAATTATTTATATTTCTATCAATAAATTCAAAGCTTTTGATATGGTTATTCTCCTAAACATTCACATTGCTGATTAATTGCAAAAATATGAATAAAACAAAATTATTTCTCTTTATTATAAGAAGTATATTAGGATGATGTCAAATATACTCTTTGTTAATAGTTTTGGAATTCAATATGATCAATCAGATCAAGGATAACATGTTTGATCTTGTATTTAGAATTTATCGAGCAAGGTTACATCATTTTTTGCGCAATTGATCAAAAAATCCAGTAATTCCAAAACTTTAGCCATCTCTTGGAATAATTAATCTAATAAAGATTAGCTTGTGGGATCTATAAACTAACCCTTGAGATATTTGGGTACATTTTAACCAATTATGTCCAACATTCATACCCAAATATATAATTAATACTCAACCTAAACCAAGGAAATTTGTTTCCCAAAAGAAAATCACAGTTAATTATTCCAAGAGATGCGCTGGTGTTTGCTAGGAACACCCCTCACAATCAACCATGTTAAGTAAACTACAATTGCCAAGGGACTTAAAGACACCCTCTCATGCCCTGCTATGCCTGATCCATCGGATCAAAACAAGACACTGACCGCTGTCTAATTGGCGGCGGGTGATTCCAGTGAAAACTTGACACTTCACCTAACCGATTAATTTAAACATTCAAAATATAATCAGTATATTCAATTTCTAACCACTTGAATGTTTGAATATAATTGTCAAACTATTCACATTATTTACCCTGCTTGCTATTAATGATACTATTCAGAGACTTTTGTTCAATTATAAAAATCAGTATTTGTGACTCTATCTTACAAATATTCAACTCCTATGAGTCCCAAAAACCCAAAGAACAAACATATTATGTTATATTATATTTCATGGAATTTTTCGTTAAGACGATATTTGTAAACTTAATACCATATATATGTTTAGGAAATGCTATCTGGACCCTCTTCATTTTGGATATCACTATTTCTGATTATCTAAATTTATTAGGATATATTAGGAAAATATTCTATTTTGCGTTAAATGGAATCCAAAACACACGATTTTTCCAGTTTTCCAAAAAATTATCTTATTTGTCGATTTTTCCCCTATTATTCTCGAAAAAAGGGCTTAAAAGTACTAAAAAACCTAACAAAATTAGCAAACAAAAGACTTTTACTAACAAGATTTTAACTATTTCGAGCATTATTTTTGTATTATTATTTTTATTAAATATTGACAATTTTGAAAAACTATATAAGAGAAAACAACAATTATCACTATTAAAAGAAGTAGCCAAGTTTTTGATAAATCCCCAAAATTACCCGATTGTGCCTCTATTGTCGTTCAGGTTGAATGATAATGAGATTATTTGCAATGTTGGTTTGGGATGTGAAAATGAAAGTATAGATCAAGGAAGGTCTTACGTTGATAAAAGCATTAATATTTCAAATTGTTTCTTCTCAAGATCTTCATCATACTCGGGATATGGTGGTGTAATATATGTTACTGTTAGTTCTTTCTCAATGAATGTCAATTACTCAATCTTCTATAACTGTGTTTGTTCTTCATATGGAGGAGCAATATTTTTTTCTTCTTCTAATTCATATCTCAGAATGATATGTGCGAATAGTTGCTCTGCTCCTTGGGGTCATTTTGCTTATCTTAGTGCTTCTCGGGTGAATCAAGTGGAGTATCTATCAGTATCAAATTGCTCTCATACTACATCGGGATATTATTCTATTCGCTTAGTCAATGGTAATCAGAGAGTTGACAACACAAACAGTTCAATGAACAATGCTGAGTATGTTTCTGGTATTTTTATCTCTTCTCCATCCTCATTCACAAGCTCACACTGCACTTTCTCAAACAACAAGGTATCTAATTGCATTTGCATAAACTTCATTTCTACTTCAGGAACAATATCAATGTCATATGCTAACATTGTTCATAACAACAGTCCAACTTCAAGAGGAGTTGTATATGTCGAAGGAGCAGGATCAAGAAAGATGATGTATTGCATATTCAAGAATAATCAAAACACTCTATTCTGTGTATATGGAGGTTCTCTTGAAGTGTCTCATTCGTTCATAGATCACTCTGGATCATTCTCTACTCCAACAGCAGTATCAACATCAAATAATAATTCATTCACTAATACAATCACTTATCAATTACAATTCTACAATGATCTTCATTGTAATGCTGATATACCTCTTCCACAGAGAACACCTGATCAGTCTCCAACACCAAAGTGTACTCCTGAAGATACTCTAATGAACACTCCTGAAGATACTCTAAATGAACCTATAAATGATAGCTCAAGTGTGAATTCATTGAGATTAGTGCTTTTTTCTCTGTTAATTATTGTTCTATTAATCAGCATTATTTATATATTAAAATTGATTATAAATTCTAAACAAGAATCTTCCAATATGTCAAGTTCAAAATCAGATGGAAACATTCTTGAAACAGTCTAATAAAATAAACACATTTGACACAAATCTTGCTTTTCTTTTTTGTTATTAATTAGTCTCTTCCAAGAACAGACTCCCTCTCAATCTCTCTTTCCAGAACCAACTCCTCATCAATCTTTATTCCCAATACATACTCCATATTATACTCAGAATCCATAAAGAACAAATCAAAGATCATTTCCTGAGGATTTCATTGATAGAACACATTCAAAATCAAATGATCAATCAAACAACAATCTTAATGAAGACAAATCAAATTCAGTACTCATGTATTCAACTGTTGGCATGTTTCTGATCATTGTAGTGATGATATCTTACAATATTGGAAGTCAAAAGAAAAAGAATAATAATGATAGTTCATCACCATCATTAGAAATTGAGAAGAAACACAAGAGAGAAGAGAAATATGATAGTAATGAAACAAACAACGATAATGATAGTAAGAGAGATCATCAAAAGAATCACCATCATGATTACGTCTCTAGTCCATATGTCTTCTGATCATAGTAAAAGAAGATATTCTATTTTGTATTGTGGTTGAATGATTATGAGATTATTTACGATGCTGGTTTGGGATGTGAAAGTGAAAGTATAGGTCAAGGAAGGTCTTATTATAATAAGAATATCAATATTTCAAATTGTTTCTTCTCAAGATCTTCATCATACTCGGGATATGGTGGTGTAATATATGTTACTGCTAGTTCTTGTTCAATGAATATCAATTACTCAATCTTCTATAACTGTGTCATATGCTAACATTGTTCATAACAACAGTCCATCTTGGGGAGTTGTTAATGTTCATTATGCTGGATCAAAAATGATTATGTATAGTATTTTAAGCATAATCAAGACACATTATTCTCTATAGAATCAGGTTCTCTTGAAGTGTCTCATTCGTTCATAGATCATTCATCTCAATCTTATGGAGCAGTATCAACATCAAATAATAATTCATTCACTAATACAATCACTTATCAATTACAATTCTTCAATTCAATTCATTGTAATGCAGATATACCTCTCATTCAGAGATCATTAGAAGAAACTCTAAGAGAAACTCTGAAAGAAACTCAAAGAGAAACAGTTGGAAAAACATATGATTCAGAATGTGAAATGAGGATGTTATCAAGTGATTTAGCGATAAGAAAGAGTGATATGTATATGTATCCAATCTTCATTTCATTTGTGATTGTGTAAAAGAAGTATTAATAATATATTATAATTGTATATGAAGAAAGAGATCAGAGAGAAGGAAGAAATAAGAAGATAGAATATATTGTATTTTGTATTGTGGTTGAATGATAATGAGATTATTTGCAATGTTGGTTTGGGATGTGAAAGTGAAAGTATAGATCAAGGAAGGTCTTACATTGATAAAAATATTAATATTTCAAATTGTTTCTTCTCAAGATCTTCATCATACTCGGGATATGGTGGTGTAATATATGTTACTGTTAGTTCTTTCTCAATGAATGTCAATTACTCAATCTTCTATAACTGTGTCTGTTCTGGAGAAGGAGGAGAAATATACTTCTCTTCTTCTAATTCATGTCTCAGAATGATATGTGCTAATAGTTGCTCCGCTCTTAACTATCATTTTAATTATCTTTCTGCTTCTCAAGTGAATCAAGTGGTGTATCTATCAGTATCAAATTGCTCTCACACTACATCTGGACATTATTCTATTCGCTTAGTCTATGGTAATCAGAGAGTTGACAACACAAACAGTTCAATGAATATTGCTTTTCGATACTTTGGTATTGGTATCTCTTCTCCATCATCATTCACAAGCTCACACAGCACTATCTTAAACAACAAGGAATCTTTTAGCAAATACATATTCTTCTATTCTGACTCAGGAACAATATCAATGTTATATGCTAACATTGTTCATAACAACAGTCCATCTCAATATGGAGTTGTATATGTCTATGGAGCAGGATCAAAAAAGATGATGTATTGCATATTCCAGAATAATCAAAACAAACTATTCTGTGTATATGGAGGTTTTCTTGAAGTGTCCCATTCATTCATAGATCACTCTGGATCATTCTCTTCTAGAATAGCAGTATCAACATCAAATAATAATTCATTCACTAATACAATAACAAATCAATTGCAATTCTTCAATTCTCTTCATTGTAATGTTGATATACCTATTGAACAATGAATATTATAAGAAACATTGGGAATGACATGTGAGAGAACAATCCATCAAACAATTAGAGAAGTTTTAAAAGTTATTATCCCAAGTACATTGCCTTTAATGAAAACAAAAATGCCCCAAAAATGGAATAATTCAGTATAGTTCATATTCAAGAATTTGTAAGTCATTATCCACGAATTTTAGATGCCAATTGGTTAACCAAATCGAGAAATACTAAAAGATCACGAATTAGTACCTGGCACACACTAATCAATGCAATTCTCCAATTGTCCTGATTCTTCTGTCTCTAGTAATCAAATAATTATCACAAAAATGCCATTATTTATATTCAGAAAATTGAGCCTATCAAACAAAATAATCGTTAAATATTGAATTCAATTTCAAAATAAGAATAAATTTTCATAATGTATGTGTTGTCACCTACCAAACAGTATGTTTTAGGCAAGAAAATCGGTGAGGGGAGGTATGGAGAAGCTTTTGTTGCTCATAGTTGTGATTTTACAATAGATTTTTGTATTAAAAGGATGACAAAGAATAACGGCGATCCAGGTGTTAGAGACGTTTATAATAGGGAATCAGAAAACCTAAAGAAGATTTCACATGACAATATTGTTAAAATATACGAATATTTTGAGGATAGTGACTACTATTATTTGGTATTTGAGTTATGCAAAAATGGGACCCTTGAAAGTATTTTAAAAAATGAAAATATTGGTTATAATGACATTGTTGCTATATTCAAAGCAATATTATCAGCGATCAGTCACAGTCATCACCAAAATGTTGTTCATCGAGATTTAAAACTAGCAAACATTGCCTTAGATGAAGCATATAGCCCGAAAGTGATTGATTGGGGCTACTCTCAGTATTTAGATGCCAAAAATGAAAGAAAGAGTTTTTGCGGATCATTTCCATATTTCGCACCAGAAATCTTCAGAAAGCAGCAACATGATCCCAAAAAGGCAGATATTTGGTCAATTGGTGTTTGCTTGTATTTTTGCATTTTCAAAACAAGCCCTTGGGGAAATGGACTCCAAAGTGATCAACTTGATAACCTTTCCAAGGCAAATATTCAATTCCCTTCGACAGCAACATACGAACAAAGAGAGTTTCTCACCAAGATGATGAATATCAACCCTGCTAATCGACCAACAGCTGATGAACTTCTTCGTCATGATTTGTTCCAAAGGATAAAAATATCAAGATCATCAACTGATCAAATTAAAGGGATAAGGAGAATGTCTGCAACAGGACAGCGACTCATTAAGCCAACAGGATTAAACAGGACAATACCCCTTACCACCCAAAGAGGGAACATGTTACGACCTTGACGATTATTTTGTAAAATACTATCTGATTATTCTCATTATATCAAATTTGTATCTCGACCCATAAAATAATCAAAAATATAAACAAAGTCCATTTTTTGTGTCAAAGTATTTTATTTCATTGAAAAACCGTCTCAATATAAATGCAAACTGCTCCAAGATATCCAATTCCTGATGGTTTTGAATACATAAGGGAACTTGGTCAGGGAACATTGGGATATTCTGCACTTTTGCGGAGAAAAAATGATGAAAGAAGCATTTTGGTTTGTAAGTTTGTGGAAAAATCTAAACTTGGCAGCAATGAGAAAATTAATCGATTCAAAGAGAGAATTGATCATATAAAATATTTGAAATCGCCATTTATTGTTCCGATCACCGAGATAATCGAAATTGGCGACGTAATGTATTTGATAAGGGAATATCTGCCTTCAGAGTCCTTGGCTGAGTGTGTATCTACTTTCTGCACGATAGATCCTAATTTTATTGTGGCAGTGTGGAATATTCTCGTGAGGACTTTCTCCCATTTGCACTCTCATCATATTTATCCAAGTTTTATTAAGCCAAGTAACCTTTTTTTCGTAATGAATAAGTTTATTATGATTACAGATTTATGTCCCCCTCCAAGTGATTTGAATATGTTGGTACATTCTCCAAAACCAATAGATATTGCTTTCTTAGCTCCAGAATTCTTCTCCCATAAGACTGAACCTAGTTTTGAAGCCGATTATTGGGCATTAGGGGTATTATTAGTGTTTATGCTGACAGGGTCTCTTCCATGGAACAAAAAGAATGTGTTTTCCATGGTTCAATCCATTAATACTGGTAAATATGAGTTTCCTTCTTCTCTTCCCGAGAGTGTTGATGCCATACTAAGAAAGATTCTTGTTGTAAATCCCTCAGAAAGGCTTGCTTTGTCAGCTTCGATAACAACTGTGGTACAATCAAATACTGAAACAAGGCAGATCCAACAAAGTCGATCTGAATTATCTGAAAATCACAAGCTTGATATGATTCCTCGTCAAAGAAGAGCATCAATTGTTATGGCAAAGGCAGCCCATGTCGTTTTGAAAGATTTCAAGATGACTAAAGGCGGTACATCAATGACAAATAGTTTATTATCATTACACTCTTTAAACAAAGTAAGTGGTCCAGATGTTATGGTGAGATGCAGAGCAGCTGACTCATGTGTACCATATGATCCATTTCCCTCAATGAATACAAAATAGATATTTGTACATAAAAATCCGAAACTCCAAAAATGGGTACTTTTTTTTCTTGGAGTGCGAGAACCTCAGGCAAAGGACACTTTTTGCCCAGATAATAAATTCACCTCCATAGGAAGAAATGGAACATTAAGTAATTGATGTGCATTGAGTAAGAACCACCATCAATATATATTACACCACCATTTCCCGAGTATGATGAAGATCTTTTTAAGAAACAATAAGAAAAATTGATATTTTTATCAACATAAAACCTTCCTTGACCAATATTTTAACTTTCACACCACAAACCAACATTGTAAAAAATATCATTATCATTCAACCACAATGAAAATTGAGGAACAATCGGGTAATTTTTGGCTTCTTTTTTTAATAGTGATAAGTGTTGTTTTGGCTCATATAAATTATGAAAAAAAAACAAGAATAAGAAATAATAATGCTTGAAATAGTTATTATCTTGTTAGTAAATGTTTTTTAATTGGTAATTTTGCAAATATTTTAGTTTTTTTGAGTTCACTTATCGAAAAAATCGATGATAGAATAGATTAAATCAATTACTCAACTTGTTGTTTGCACGAAAGTTAGGATTAAATACAAAAGAGTCCTTCTTTTCCTCAAAATGGCTTAGTAAAGCAGCTTTTTACCTTGACAACTCTTCGAAACTTTTAGAATAGGGGTCTCTTGATATGACATTGGACACGGAATTTATTGGTATTTAATACAATTGAATACATCAGTAATCATGATGCATCAATAAATCTAGATATTAATTATGATAATATGTGTCACTTTAACCCTTTTTATCACATTAAGAACTTTAAGATCAAAAACTGGGAACTATTCAATTTTTTATTTTTTCTGAATTGAATAAAAAAAACGAACAAGATTTTGACTTCATTTTCGAAAATGCAAAAAGCGACTTCCAACAATCACAAACTCACTGAACATATGATACTCAACAAAAACAGGGCTAATTCCATTCGTAATATTAAACATCTTAATTTTTGGGGACATGATTTGAATGATGTATCAATCATTGAAGAAATGCCAAACCTAGAAGTTGTATCTCTCTCAATGAACAATATTTCGAGTTTGAAACCATTTTCTAATTTGCCCAACTTAAAGGAGTTGTATCTCCGAAACAACTCGATATCAGATATTCGAGAAATTCATTGGCTCGAAAAGCTACCTAATCTAAGTATTCTTTGGCTCGCAGAGAATCCAATATGTGAAGATAAAGAATATAAAAAGAAAATATTAGCCAAATTACCACAAGTGGATTACCTTGATACAAAACCAGGAGAAAAAACATCAGATTGTAAAAAGACTCAAGAAACCATCAGTTCATTACCATCAGGAAGCCCATCATCAAAACAAGACGCAATTCTAACCGCAATACTAGCTCTTATTCCTGCACTGAAACCCGAATCAATTCAAATAGTATTGGAAGAAATCATGATCAAGTCGCAATGTTAAACAATATCTAATTCTTTGGCAATAAGATGAATTATCCTTTGAGTAATTTCTTCATCCGTGTCCACATTAGAAATAAACACCAAGAATGTTTCATTTTGAAGAGGATCCAATAGTTCTAATTGGTTCGTTTCTTTGGCAAGTCGAATCAAACTCAGTAGAGATGAAAGGGATTCTATGTATTGTATCTCATCAATAGAATCGATAATATCAACAATAAATTTAATCATTCCATTCTCTAAGAAATTCATTTGAACATAATTATCTAGAATCATAAACGAAACAGATAATATTCTTAAGGCAAGTTTCCGTGATTTAAAAGAAATACTAATTGGGAGAGAAAGCAATTTGTGAAAAATTCCATGTACAAAAAGATCATTAACATCGAAGTCTGGCTGGGAAACCAACATAAAAGATGTTTCAAGTGCACAATTTTTCAATGGATCTGTGTCTAAGCATTTATGTATATATATATACAGCGAGTCATCTGCAAAATAAAACCCATGCTTAATACAACTTTGAACCAGATATGATAATGAAATAAGAGCTAAAGAATCCCAATAATCCACTAATGTTAATAAATTGATGAAGCTTTGAGAGGAAAATAGCAAAATCCTCCAATTATGAATAGACACAAAATACTGAAACAACTCAATAACTTGAGCGCACAATGAATCATTGTCATTAAGAAGAAGATCGACAATGATTGGTAACACATCTAGTATAAACTCTTTTGATTCTGAATGATGAGAGATTGATTTGATAACAAGTAAGGCTCCTGAGATCTCGAATAAATCATCAGATTCTAAGAATGTCTTCAGATTATAAGATTCATTTTTGTCCAATATTGATGCCAATAATTTAACATTTGCATGAGACACAGATGCTATGACATTGAAATCATGGTTATCACTCCAGTATTTCTCAATAATTTGTTCAACTGGAAAAGAGTCATTAAAAAAACTTCCTATATTGATTATAATTTCCTTGATACAATTCTCTTGAACATCACTCTCGAAAATTGAAGGGTTAATGGTAATGAAATGTTGAATTGTCAAAATAACACCAATTGGAGGTGTATGAATGCTGGTATATTCGGAAAAAAACTCCAAAGATTGATTTACGGAAGAAACATCATCATCAAATAAAGAATCAGCCATTGAGATTAATATATTCTCTGGAAGCTCATCAAGATATATTTTTGGTCCTTTTCTATAATTTTTTAAACGTACATTAATAATATTATCAAAGCATACAGATGATTTTTCACAAGTATCAATCATAAAGTAACAATATTTATTATATCTTTGTAGATTTGATTCTTGGTGTTAGAATGATTCCATTAATCTTCTTTGGCGATCTCGGAGATAAAAGAGGAGGTTGATGTCTTATTATCCTTGCAGATAGTGGAGCATGTACTTCAGGAGAAGAAAACATTCCCAATGCATACCCTCCTCCCAAAAAGAGAGATTCCTTTCTACGAAAATTAAAGGGTCTTGGATGGACAATATCCATAGTGCTAGATTCACATGACTTTGAATCTGCAATTTCTGATTGAATTGATGATAGTTGTTCTCTTGCAGAAGTTATATAGAATCTTGTTTCAACCAATCTTGAGGAACTAGATTGATATGTTCTGTTAAGATCATCACATTTCTTTGCTTTTTCAATAAGTTCATCATTTAATCTATGATATTCTTCAATTAATTGGGAACCTAATTCAGGATTTTTAGATTGTTTTTCCATATTTGTTTTTTTCCGAACTAATTTTCCATGAATATGATTCAATCTCTGAATAATTAATGACGAATTCAACAAATCATCTGTCACAGCTTGTTTAATTTTTATGAGCGATAATAATTCTGGGTTTGTATTCTCAAGCAGTGTCCACCTATGTATAATAATTGGATTTGACATTTCTTCTTCAATAGCAGCAGCTCTGGAATGGGTCATGCTGATCAGTTTTTCTAACCGAAAGACTTCCTTCCTCAGAGATTTATTTTTGTCAACTTTTATTGACAATTCTAAGTGGAGTCCCTTTAATGCTTGAAGGTGGTTTTTCATACTATCTAGCTCTTGTAGCTTTTCATTAAATAATTTATTCTTAATCCCAATTTGATTGTTAATGAACTTCGATTTTTCTTTAAGCATCTTTGATTCAATTGATTTTTTCATCAAAACATTTGACATCGATGACACTTGTTTATGGATTATTGAAATAATATTTGATACATCATTCTTTTGAAAACATGCTTCACTTAGCAAATGAATGTGCTGATGATACTCCATTTCAAGGTCATTAATAATATTTGAACATTTCCGCAATTGTTGCTCGATTTGACTTTTTTGATCATTATGCTTGGATGATTTTATATTTATTTCCAATTTCAATAAATGAGTCTCTGATATTTTGATAACATCCTCAATCATTTTCTTTTTCTCTTCTTCAGATATCAAATGAAGTTTGACAATATTCTCTTCTAATAGGAGATTCTCTTGTTGTACATTAGCTATTGAATTTAATAAATTAGATACTCTAGATTTCTCTGTTTCTAATTTCTGATTCATATGACTATAAGATTTGTTGATTTCATTGAGTTCTAGCTCTCTATTTTTTTTCTCATTTTCAAATCCTGTTATGATTACATTAATTCTATATGTATCAATCAGTAATTTTGATACAGCAGTTCTTAACGAATCTAGCTCTGTATTTAAACTTGAAATATAAGAACCATCATCCATTTTTTCTTTCAGTGTCTGTTGGGTGCAATTCAATGCTTTTTGAGTCTGAATTTGTTGAAAAGCATTTTCATTGTCTAAATCTTTAATAGCGTTCTCTAATGATTTATTATGTTCATAAATGGTTTGTTGGTTTTTGATTGCCTCAATATTAGAGTTATGTACTTTGGTATCCTTTTTTCTCATTTCATTTAGTCTAAGCCGTGATTCATTTAATTTTTGAATATAAATATCCTTATCCCTCTGTAATAAAACTCTATTCTTGCTTCTTTCTTGTATTTCAATCTCTGAGGCTTTAATAATGGAATGCAATTCTACCAATCGGTGATGAATACCCTTTTTTATAATTTCATTATCATCTATTGAAGAAATCATCGACAATTTCTTTCGGTCAAGCTCTTTCCTTTTTATTCGAATCTGTTTCAATTTATCAACTAAAACCTTTTTGTTAACAAGAATACCTTTTTGTTGAGAATTTTCATATTCCAACACATCATTCAATGAATTTATCGTAGAAGAGAGATTCCTGATTTCGCTCATTTTTTCTTTAATCTGGTTATTTATGGCGAAGATCTCTTGCTCATTACTGAAAATACTTTTTTCATTTGTTTCTATAGTGTTAGAGATGATCATTTTATCATCCTTTATTCTATTGTAATTATCATCAATACAAAGAAGCTCACTTTTTGATGACAACTCTTCTGAAGCCAATTGTTCATTTAATAAGAACAATTCCTTGTTTGAGTATTTTAAACTTTCACATTCATTCTTAAGACTACTACATATTTCACTGTTATGATGGATTTCTATCTTTAATTTTTGAATTTCATGCTCTAATCCTTGTTTTGAGTATTCAAGACCATTTAAAGATGATTTACTATTTGAGATCATCTCGGAAAATTGCCCAATTTCTGTTTTAAGAATTGATATGGTATTTTTGCTTTGAATTTCTTTGTTTTGGATTCTGTCAACCGTTTCCCATGCTTTTTCAAACTCTTTCCTAAGTTGAACCAGAATTATTTGATCAGACTTATTCACTCCAATAATATCTGTAACTTTTTGCGTATTTTTAACTATTTCATCATTCAATTCCCTGCATTTACTAACTAAAGCAATATTATGCCTATTCGATTCTTGAAGAGATTCAAATAACTTCTCATATTGTTCAAAATACCTTTCTAATGATTTATCATTCATTAAATCCCTCATAATCCCTGAAAAATGTTCTTCAATTTGGGGAATGGTTAAATCACTCACTAAAATACTTGTTTTGGTATCAATCATTAATGCTTAAAATTTTTATTCTTGTTCTTAATTAATGAAATTAAAGAATTAAATGGGTAGAATTGATCACCGAAATCATTTTAAAAATGAAAAAATTCTATTGTGATATTACTTTTAATTTGCTTTAGATAGAGATAATCGATTGTTGTTTTAACAATTCTTAATTTTTTTTATTCATTTTGGAGAAAACATTGGCAATTGATTATTGTATTTGATGCTCCATAATTCTACTTTGTTTCACAATAATTTGTAGGAAAAATTGCATAAATTGTGATATTAATGCCTGAATTTGCTTTTGTTTTTCATTTTTCCCAAATTAATGGGATTGACGTTATTAACCAAGTTTGAATTAATCAATTGGATTTAATACTCATGCAAATGCTTTTTATAAAATATTTCTGGTTGTTAACAAATAATACTCAATTTTAGGGGAATAATAACTCAATCTGTGGAGATCCATATAATAAAACATACCAAATCTGAATATCTAGCAATATTCAAAGATACCTTGGTATTCTCATTGATTCCATCAAATTATTTACGCAAATGGTCCCCAGCATGCTTTTTAATAGAGAACCTTCTCATCCAATACGTTCATTCACTTTTTTTTATAGTAGATATAGAGAATCCCAGAGTTTCGATGATTTTGTTCCTTTGAAATACATAAGCAATGAAGAGGCACATATACAAATCACACTTTGTTTTAATCTTTAAAGTTGTTAACAGTTGTTCACAATTTTACATTTTAATTTTCGAAAGAAAGATGGAGGGCACGATCATGTTCTTTCATGGATTAGGAAATAAAACCAATATAAGCAAAATACCCCCCAAAAATAAGAATTTATTGAATGAAACCAAAATTTTGAGAACTTATCGAAAATGGTATGATCATGCGACAATAATCAGTTTTGCATTTTTACTATCGTTTTTCTTTTTTATTATTAAGAAAATTTTGGAAAAAAGTGTTCAAAGAAGCTTTTTGAATTGTGTTTGTCAAGAACATCCCGGATCTTATGATTTTTTTAGGAGTCTTGGTTGTGTAAATGAAAATATTAGTCAAGGAAGGTCATATTCGCAAATGAGTTTAAATATAAACGACTGTTTTTTCAATAGATTTGCTGAATTTTTTGGGAGTGGAGGAGTGATATATGTTAGCTCAGGATCGTATTCAATGATGGCTACCAGCCTGATGTTCTATAATTGTTCAAGCAGTAATAATGGAGGTGCTATAATTTTTATCTCTGAGACTGTATCAATGAAAATGGTGTGCGCATTTAAATGTAATACTGTTAATGAGAATCATTTTGCACTACTAAGAACACAACTGGAGAACCAGGTGGAGTATTTTTCTATATCTCAATGTTCTCCCCAAGAATTAGGACAATATTCAATCAGTTTGTTATATGGGATGCAAAGAGTAGATAATGTAAATAGCTCACTTAACAATTGTGACTTGGCTTCTGGGATTTATATTTCTTCTCCAAGTTCTTTCTCAAGCATATACTGTACATTCTCAAATAACAAATGTTTTCGAGGTATTTGTATTTATTTCAATACAAACAATGGTGGAATGTCATATGCAAATGTATTTCATAATGTGGGTCCTTTATTTGGAATTGTATATATATATAGAGGATCACCATTTTTAACAAATATGATTTTCAATCAAAATACAATTACCCTATTCTATATTCATACAGGATCTCTTAATGTTTCTGATTCAATTATATATCATGTTGGATCTTTCTCATCTGCAACTACTGTGATAACATCTAATAATAACACAATTAATACTTCAGAAACATTTCAAATTGTTCAATCATATCAAATACATTTCTTCAACTCATATTATTGTCACGCTGATCATCCTCTCCCATTAAAAACTCCAGAATTGACACCAACTATAGATCTAACAAGTCAGCCAACTATTAATGAAACGCCATTGATTTCAAATGAGGCACCAACTTATACATCTCTTGATACCTTGTCACATCATAACGAGGACGAAGAAGATAATAATCATAGAATTGAATGGATTATAGGTGGATGTATAATTGTTATTGTATTGGTATTGGTTTTGATTTGCTCATGTTTTCACAAAAATAAAGCTGATAGCGAAGATTCAATATCAGATTCTTCAAAAATTGAGAAACAAAAAACAGAGTGGAACATCAATCTTTCTGACAATTCTCATCCTGACAATCTTGTTATAGCTAGAAGCATTGATTTTGGCCCAAGCCCATATATTTTTTAAATGAAATGCATCTTCTTAAGGAGACATTATACTCAAACGAAACATATTTATTCGATAGGAAACTCTGGAAATGCATCAGAATACAGTTGTTTGAATTTCCTAATGGCATCAGCTGCTTGTCTATAATATATTGTATCTGTAGAGTTAAACTTTTGACAATTAGCACACATCAGCAACATATCTTGGGCAAAAAGATTGGGCCTTTTATAATAATCATGAAACCTTTTCAATCTTCTTTCAATTGTCCATAGATCCATTGGTGTTTTAATCTGGCTAAAATATCCTGGTGCTATTTCTTCAGTTACAGGCCTCCAGAATGTCGACCCAAATTTATCATCATTTTTCATTGAATCAAATATGATTATTAACTTATTCTTCAATCCATTCATTTTGGAATTATATTCTTTAATGCACTTATCTTTGTAATGTTTTGGAATTATCTTGGTCAACGGCACTGAAACAATGGAAGGCTGTTGAGAATATCCAACAAACATTGGCTGAAGCGTTGCGATCGGGTTATTATGAAGTTTAGTACCTGTTTTCTTCTCCAGTGCAATCGTTTGCAATTTCAGAACCTCTGGAAAGTTCAGATAGTCTATATCTGGATATAGCTTGCAATGAACTAGAGTAATTCCTTCATAATCCTTTATACATCCAATCCATCTTTTTGGATCCATCAATATCTCTTTTCCATTAAAGCCTTGTTTCTTAAAATATATTACTGCTTCATTATCGGCACAAGTAAGCATATCGAACAATTCATATGTTTGCATTACTGTTTTAAGGAAATTCATCGCAAGACGACCGTATCCCTTTGCTTGATATCTAGAATCTACAGCACAAAACACTATTTCAGCAAATTCTTGTTCAAAAAACAATCTAGAACAGATACCACCCATAAATCTACCATTGTGCAATATCATTACAGTTTCAGCATTAATATCAAACACTAATCGAGATATATAGGCTGATCCCATATTTGGAAGCTGTCTGGAAAAAATATTCTTAGCATCAACGAGCTGCATCATTAATTGAGTATGAGAAGAAAAACAGTTTCGCCCAATTTTTAGTTGAGCATCGGAATACGAATCAGTAGGTCTAATCCACGGCTTAGGTTTGGTATTCAGCCTTGAAAAGTGCCTTAAACCAGGATGAAACACTCTAGATGTGATTATTGGAGCTCTATTATACCATGAGAGCGGAGAAGAAAATAAATCTGCTTGGCTCATTGATATTATGAATAAGAACTTCTTTCAGCTAATATTATATAATAATCGCGCAATATTAATTCTACTACAAAAATAAATTTTAATACAAGAATTGAAGCTCAAATTGTTATAAAACCAGGAAGTCCGGATGCAAAATCTAGACAAAATGATACTAGAGTATCAACCCCAAGGAGCGAATCGTTTTCTCCGAATAAATCAAGGAATAGCAATCCAAGGTTTTCCAGAACTAAAAAAGAAAAGACTGATGAAGTTTCTCCTATTATTCCTCTGCCTCCAATATCTCCATCAGATGCATTAGCGAGATATTCCAAATTTTTAACCCAATTCGAAATTGAAGAGATTCAGTGCTTTCCTGATATATATTATCTCGGAAATATTGAAAATAAGATCGTATCATCAATAGATGATGAGTCAAACAACTATTCATATGATGACAATAACCATTTCTATAAATCAATAATTGGTGATCATATTGCATTTAGATATGAAATTATTAATCATATTGGAATGGGTGCGTTTGGAGAAGTTTTACTGACTTTTGATCACAAAATCAAATCTCAGATAGCACTTAAGATCTTGGTTAATACTCCCCAAATGAATGAGCAAGGGCAAGTCGAAGCTCAGATTTTAGCGAAATTAAATGGCACTCAGTCGAAACACATAGTTAAAGCCTACGACTTTTTAGTTTTCCGTGGGCATATATGTATTACATTTGAAGTTCTTGGAGTATCCTTGTTAGATATCATAAAAAAAAATATGTACACCTCATTGCCATTAAAACTTGTAAGGCTATATGCTATTCAAATAATATCTGCATTAGCCTATTGTCACAAAAATTGTATATGTCATTGTGATCTTAAACCAGAGAATGTACTGGTGATTCCAGGTAGTAGCACATTGGTGAAACTAATTGATTTCGGAACAGGATGTTTTAGCGGGAAACAGAAGTTTCAATATATACAATCAAGAGCTTACAGAGCACCAGAAGTGATGCTTGGAATTCCATATGGTTATCCAATGGATATGTGGAGTTTGGGTACTGTAATTGCCGAACTTTGTACAGGGAAAACCCTTTTTCCTGGAAAAAGTGAATCTGAAACATTAGCTATTATTCAATCGATTATTGGCCAGCCTCCACTAGAAGTGATTAATAGCGGATCAAGGTCCTCTTGCTTCTTCAATCCAAATGGATCTTTCAAAGATGTGGATTTGGCTAACGCATATAAACCTAAATCACTCGATTTAAGGAAAATTGTTCCGGTTGATGACCAAAGTGTTATCGACTTCATATTAAAGTGCTTAACATGGGATCAGAATAAGAGAATGACAAGTCTTGAGGCATTAAACCATCCATGGATAGTGAATAAGGCACCTACAATTTTGCCTTCCTTAAAATTGAATTCAAAATAATCAACAAACGGGTTAAAGAAATGAGAAACGAAGGTGTGACAATCGATGTCACGAGATCTAAATATCCGACCTCTAGAAACGGGATTAGGAATGCAGGTCTTGTTCCTATTACTGATAATGGGAAAGCTTCTTTCGTTTGGGTGGATGGAGTTTTGACAAGGGATGAAGCTTTGGATCTAGAGCCCTATCAAAAGTGTAATAAGATTCCTGGAATGGATTATATTTGTTATAAATCGACTCTTTTTACGGCTCTTAATGATATTTCTAAATATTATCCTCAACAGTTTAATGTCTATCCCAAAACTTATAACTTGCCACAAGATTTTCTCGAGTTCCAAAGAGAGCACATGAATATTTGCAGTCGAACAACAGTTGCGCCAACATGGGTTATTAAGCCAAGAAATAGTTGTTGTGGATCAGGAATTCTCATTGTTCAATCGGTCCACGACGCTCAACAGTTTAATGCACAGGGTGTTATCCAACAATATGTTAAACCATTTTTAATTGGTGGTAAGAAATTCGATTTTCGGTTTTATATACTGATAGCCTCAATTGATCCACTTAGAGTTTTCTTGTATCAAGAAGGAATAACCCGCTTTTGTACTGAACCTTTTCAAATGCCATCAAGAGCCAACAGAGATGACAAATTCATACACCTTACAAACACTGCAATTAATGTCGAAAACACCAAGGAATCCCCAGAAACATTCACCAAAAAGGCGTCAGTAATCCTTGAAGAAATCGAAAGAACTCATCGGAAAGGTAAATATATATGGAATAGGGTTAAAGAAGCAGTACGTGCTGTTATTGTTGGTATTGTCCCCAAAGTTGTTACTATACTCCCAAGGCCAAGAGAAAACTTGTTACTTCCTGAGCTATTGCTTATATCCAAAAGAGAAAAAGAAAGGAAGAAAGAAGAAGAAAGAATGAAAGCTGAATTACTATTGAGCGACGATAAAACCGAAGAAGAAGCCGAAAATGAAATCGATAATGAAAAGAATTCTGATTCTTTACCTCCACTTAAGAAACCTCGTTTTGATTTGTATAAGAAAAATACTGTTACAATTAAACCAAAAGATTTTAGGTCTTCTGTTCATAATCTGAATTTGAGGATTCCTGTTTCAAATCTATCTTTAATACAATCAAACACAATGCTTTCTTCAAAAAAGAAAGAACTATCTTTGACTGGAAAGAAAAACCCAGTAATGAACATAAATCGTGAAGAAGAATGCTGCGGTGATAACGATACATCTGAAGAAATATCCCCAACATCTTTTGATGAGTTTCCGGAGCAATTATTGAAAAAAGAAAGTGATCAACCCAAATCACAAGATCCTCCTTCACTCAAAATGAGACATCGATATTTTCACATTTTGGGGATTGATGTTATACTTGATTCCGACTTAGAGCCAAAGATTCTGGAATTGAATGACAGGCCTTCGCTCTCTGTAACAGTGGAATTTGAAAAAGAACTGAAAGAATCATTTATTACCGAATGTTTTGAACATGTATCAACAACAAACAAAAGTTTTGGAAATTCTGAAAGATCAAAATGGGAACAAGTATATCCAATGGATCCCGAAGAAAAAGATTCTGCTTTATGGCAAGAAATTGTCAAAAAAGCACTGAATCCAAAATCTAATGGTGAAATAGAAGGAGTAGTGGTAAGTCAACCTAGAGCCCACTCATCTGGAATTGGATCGACCCAATTTGCAGAAAAGAAACTTAAAAAGAAGAAAAAGAAAGGAAAGAAGAAGTCCCATGGAACAACAACCCAAACAACTGTGAATTAAATACTAAGTCTCTGTTTTTTTTGCATTTGCTTTCATCCAGCTATAAAGCAATTCCAGATCATGTGGTTTTTCTAAATCAATAAACAGATTATCAAATCGCAAAGCTGATGGGAATACTTGGAATATGCTTTCTGTAGCATTTAGAAAAACTACAGCAATCTTTAAATCAAATCTGCATGTTATATCATCAAATAGTTTTCTTGTTTCGTGAATTTTCTCTGTTTGGGACCCATTAACTACATAAACCAATGAATCTGCTTGAGATAGATAATTATCCCAAACAGGCCTGATCATTGATCTACCACCTAAATCCCAAATCCTCAAAAATATCTTTCCATCTTCAATTGTATCCGTATTCAAACCCATTGTTGGCAAAATTGTCTTATGCTTTCTTTTGGGCATTACATGACACATAAGTTTCTCAACAAGAGATGTTTTCCCACAGCTTTCGATGCCAAGAAATACAACAGAGGATTTAAATGCTGATCTATCAACAATTTCATTGACAATTCCTTTTATTAAACCCCACATTTTTACTTGACGATTAATGTCTCACCCGGCTCAGTTTGGATGAGAGGATCTTCTGAGCAATTTCGTCTTCATTCACCGAATCCAGATCAAACAGTGGTGCTCCCAAAATTGTTGAGGAGTTTCTGATTTGTAACTCCATCTGAGAGTTTTGGTTTCTCAGCAGTTCAGCTTGTGATTGTAATTTCTTTAATTCTTGTATGTCTGTTGATCCATTATGAGATTTAGGGCAATCTTTGGATGAGCTCTCAAGTTTTTTGGTTACCTTGAGCAGTTTATCTTTGAGTTCTGTTTGTTTGAATGAGTATGATTGCTTAAGCTTTTCTTGCTCTGCAATGATCAAATCTAAGTTGTTCTCTTCTTCATTGAGGGCCTTAAGTCTGTTTCTCATTTCTTCATTCTCTGATGAAGCCACTTTATACTGATCTCTATAGGGTCTAATACTATTTTCAAGCTCAGTGTACTTTTTTTCGATTTCGATTTCCCTTTTTTGCATTTTTTCTATCAATTCTTCTTCTTTTTGTATGGATTTTGACATTTTATCAGTAATAACCTGAGACATCTCATTCAAAGTCATTAATAGTTGTGAATTTTCGGTTCTTAACTTATTTGATACTAAATTTAACGATTCTAATTTGCTATCAATGACTTTTTTTAGAGATTCAAGCTCTTTCAGAGAATCTGAATAAACTGGAAGAAAAGAACCAGGCAAAATCTTCTTTGATAACTCGTGTAATGCTAAAGATACATATTCATTCATAGGATCCTTTGAAAAAGATGGTATATCTGTAATTTCTTCTGTTTTTTTTTCATAAGCGACAGTTCCGAATATTTTAGATTTTAATGCCAAATACCTCGATACTAATTCACTATCATTTAAAGAATTGATGATTTTCTCTGCTAATTGAAGACATTTCTGGGTTTTATCCATTTTATTATAAACGTATACAGTATTATGGAAGAAATCCAAAATCAAGAGCTGGTTCTGGAATATATTAATGAAATTGATGAAATTCAAAAGCAAAGGATTGAGTTACAGAAAAGTATAAGAGAAATAGAGAACAACTGTGCTCAAGTGTATAGAGATAAAGTAAATTATCAACAAAAAACTGAGATTCTGCTAGCTGGAATCAAAAAAAATGGAGAAAACAATGATATAAACAAGGAATTTGTTGATGTAGCCGAAGAAAGCATTAGAATAATTATGGGAATCAACTCTGATCAATCACATGAATATGAAGAAACAGAACTTTTCAAAAAGGAATTGGTTTCAATTCATGATCACATCAAATCTCTCAGCCATTCTGTTCGAGAAAAGCGGGAAAAACTGATAACAAAAATCAAATCATATCAGGATAAGAAAACAAAATACACGAAAGTAATTGCAGAATTTGAGGCAAAAGAAAAAATCGAAAACCAGCAAATCAATCATATCAAATCCAAGCTTAGACATCGCCATGAGAATATTGAAAATCAAATTGATAAAGCAATCCAAGCACATCCTATTATATCAAAACTAGAGCTCCAATTGGCAAAAATTAATGAAGAAAACTCACTGTTAACCATGAAGATTAATGAGTTAAAAAACCCCGATACCTCACAGGTAGAAAAACTGATGAAAAAGAACCTGAAAATGAGGAAGAGGCTAAAAATTTGTTAATTTTACCCTTAAATGAACAACAAGAAGTCTTTATCTCTCCCTTTTATTGCTTTTATTTCGATATTTATAATATCGATATGTATAAACTGCTTAGCATTTATTAATAGAAACGAAGTTCGATATTTTGAGCATTTCTTTTTTCCAAGGTTATCTAGAGATAGAGTGATGAATGAGTCATTACTTTTCGACCAATTTTGGGACGAAGAAAATAGCTATGTAAATTTTTCTGTTTTTCCTGCAATAAATGAAGATGATCCACTAGCAAATAATGTGATCAAGTATAATCAAATACCAAAATCCAGAACAGATTACAATAAAAATGATCTCCAAGAAGCAATTAAAGGATTAAATTTGCCTACATGGTCTAGAGGGCATTTGAATTGCGAAGATCCAAAATCTGAAATAACATGCCAAGAGATAATAAATGCTTGGAGCGTTATCAGAAACTGGGAGCAAACTATTCAAAAGAAAGATCCATCTGAGCTAAAATTTATATCTCGTTCCCTAATGGAGTTTGGGACAGCTAATGTTGTATTTACTGACACATTAGCATTCGCCATTGCTTTGTATACTGGCCGTGGCTATTTACCAGGATTAGAAAGCCATATGACAGATCAGGTTTTGAAAACTCCAGAATCCGAACTACAAAAATTGAGATTATCACAAAGAGGATACTATTATCCTGCAGCAATATACATGTGCCATCAAAAGTGGCACAAATCACCAAATAAGCGATCTGAACCATTCGAAGATGATTTTGATTATAGAGCAACTCATATTGAGAAAGTATTCAAAGATCATCATACCCCAGAATATAATATCCATCATTTGCATTATCCAATTTTTTTGTACACAAAACCAGGAATTGGTGATTTTCTCATTAAGTCTTTTGGAACCCATATGAACTACTTCATTGTCAATTATCTCACCAGAATACCAGAACAATTCATTGAAAGAACCCAAGAGTTATATTCTGCTGTTCCATCAGATGTTACAATATTTGGATGCCAACTGCGATATGACAGGCATGATTCAATGTATCATAGTGATTTTGAACTCCAGACAAATAGATTTCTAAAATTTGCTTTTAAAATGCATCATTTGCATGAAGGAAAAGTCAGATTTGTAGTATGCTCTGATAATGAAAGAGCAATTAATGCATTTGCTTCAAGGCTTCCATCAAATACATTTATCGCCCCCGTATCTGAAAGAAAAACAAAAAATAATGAGTATAATCACATAATGGATATGGCTCTGTTGATTGGTGCTGATATGAGGTTGTTGACACATAGATCAACATACTCAATGACTTGTGGACATCGTATCAACCAACCATCTTGGTATATTGAAAAAGAGAGTCCATATATGTTGCACCAGAGAAATAGCCAAGTCATGTTTTATGATCCCCTAATGCATAAAGACGATATTTGTTTGGGACAAACAAATATGCATGTTCACATGGAGTCTAATAATGATAAGCTTATTGAATATATGTTCAACAATCTGGCATTATAAAATGACAATATTAACTTATTTTTAGTTTAAGGCTGGGAATTGGATTAAAGAAGATGTGTTAGCCCATGTTGGGAATTTCTCAGTATCATAGACAGCATCTGTCAAATACATTGTACAAAATGACATTAAAAACACACCCACAATATTGATGAAAGTACCAGATTTAAGGAAATCTTTGGTGGTAATTCTTCCAGAACCAAGGCATATCAGATTTGGAGGTGTTGCGATTGGCAAAATGAAACAAATTGAAGTGGCAAAAGTTGCTGGTAGCATCAAAAGCCAAGGATGATACTTCTTGGCATTCTGAGCAAGGGCAGCTACAATTGGCAAAACAATATTAGCACAGGCTGTGTTTGAAGAAACATTTGACAAAGCTGAGGTAATATATGTGATAATTAAAATTAACACAAACAAAGGTAAGTCTGTGAAACTCTTCAATTTTTCACCAATCCATTTGTCAAGTTTAGAATCGATAAATCCTTGATTCAAAGCAAAGCCTCCGGAGAACAAAAACAAAATTGACCATGGAATCTTATGTTCAGTATAATCCCATTCAAGAATGGGAACCCATTTCATTGATTCTTCTCCATCAATAGTGAGTTTGCTGAGTACGATTTCATTATCTTCCTCTTCCATTCCATCACTTGAATCCAATTCCAAAGGAGCTTTGTACTTTTTATCAGTTTCTTCCTTTTTCAGCTCCAAATCAACAGTTGCTTTTTGATTTTGTTGTTCTTTCTTCTCACTTGGCTGAGGCACATGAATGAAAAATAAAAGAATGGATAAAATCATAGCAACAGTCCCATCAAGAATATATGATGAACCTGTTGTTCCATGAAGCAATGTAGACCATCCCTTAATTTTCAATGATCCAATATTAAGGTCGGCTCTAAAAAGCCATAACAAAGCTAAAGATACAAAAAGAGTCGTAATAACAGTTTCAGCAGGGGACATTGGTCCTAGTCTATCATAATTATCCCTAAATACAGATTCATCAAGATTTGGTGGGAATTTGACCTTTCTCATATATACAAAAACGAAATACATGTACATAATAATCATAAGAAGAACAGACATTGGGAAAGCAACAAAGAAGAAATCACTAAAACCAATAGCTGGTGATTTGGGAAATTGCTTCAATGCTGTTTGAGCAAATATAAGGTTAGGAGGGGTTCCGATCAATGTTGCCATACCACCAATACCGGCTGAAAATGCAATACCCAGGAACAATGCTTTGGCAAAAGGAGCAACCATTTCAGGATCACCTGTAATTTCTTCTAATTTGGCTACAATAGCAAGAGCATTCGGTACCATAGTCAAAGCAGTGGCTGTATTAGAAATCCACATTGACAAAAACCCGGTTACAAGGCAAATACCTAAAAGTAGCAATCTGGGCCTCAAACCAAAAATAATGACTGTTTTCAGCGCAATTCTTGAGTGAAGATTCCATTTCACCATTGCTACACTGAAAATAAAGCCTCCTAAGAAAACAAGTGATGTATCAGTAAACATTGAAGAAGCAATATCTTTTCCTTTGCTTACACCAACTAGTGGAAGCCCTAATATTGGAATAAAGGCGGTTACAACTATAGGAACCGGTTCCAAAATCCACCAAACTGCAGTGATAATAGTTATTCCTAAACATTGAGATGCAGGCTTGGTTTTATCAATAACAACCCAATTAAACAAGAAAGGAATGGCAACTAATAGTGGAACAACAATCTCGATCCACCATAGGACACGTTTCCATGTCGGCTCCATCCAAAAATAATCCAATCAAAAAGACATCGTTTGGAGAATTGTTTGGGCCTAGAAAAATAATGTAGTTATCACAAATTTGGAGATAATTCTGAGGTGTTTAGATATTCTATCGTTTGAAATTGTTAACGTATGATTGGATAAAAGTGTGTGGTCAATTATTCTCTTGACTTCATGTATTCGTAAAGAGCAGATTTTGAGTGGTTTCCTAAAACCTCAAAATCTATAGTTATGGGTTCTTTGCTCATGTTCAAGAATGGTTCTGTAATTTTCAATATCTCAAGAACATTATACCTTACTTCATTTATGTTGTCTATTCTTTTCAGGATATATTCTGCGACACTTCGGTTTTCATATTGTGTTGGCGGCGCCACATTGCGTGTGCGTTCAACAATATCGAAAATAAGTGGATCAACACCTTGAGATATGGGGCTCTTTCCTGCCAGCAAAATGAAGCGCTTCATCAATTCATTTACATGGTTTATCCATGATTTTGGCGACTCGATTTTCTGATATCTTATCTCTTCGCTAAATTTCTTTTCGGAATATTTTGCAATTTGATAAAGAACATCTTCTGGCTGGTTAAATATTAAAGCATTCCCAAATATTGTCTTAATATCATCTGACCATTCACTAATTGATTTATACTTGTTACTAATCAAGTTTTCAAGAACCTGATGAAACCACATTGGTTTTTTTATCATTTCATAATACCCAATCGTACTTTCAGGTACTTTATCCAGAAAATATCGATGCATTGGTTTGGCAGCAAGTTTCCTGGTTATGAGAATACACTGATTTTTTACTGATTCGTTCATTCAAGTTTACAATTGTAAAATTATTAATTTTTCTGTTCATTTTTAGCTATTTGTAAATTCTTCAAATTTGTCTAGCTTTTGTTGTTGGATCACAACAAAGTTCTTGGGATTAAACACGAATATTGGGAAGCTTGGCAATATGAGTGAGTACAGAATTTTATATGTTTATTTACCTAAAATACAAATTGGAAAAGAATACAATACTAGAGGAATTCGGGAATAATTAGTTATTTCCGAATAACTGACATATTCCCGAATAAGTAATGAATTTCCGGATAACTCGAATTTCCGGACGGTTTGTATTCGGAATAAAATGAATTTCCGGATGATCC
>Ga0209639_1001224_pt1 | contig 27515 bp, 19 predicted proteins | sample EPASupsiteHSE605_FD_187268 | JGI IMG/M metagenome (GOLD analysis project Ga0209639, IMG submission 187268) | Bioremediated contaminated groundwater from EPA Superfund site, New Mexico - Sample HSE6-05 (SPAdes) (version 2) | ecosystem: Environmental > Aquatic > Deep subsurface > Groundwater >... | reverse complement strand
CCAACTCCGAGAGAATTTTATGAGGCAACTAAAAATCAGCAAGCAGGTCACCAATCGCGAAACTGCTTCATTGGACAAGTACTTACAGGAAATCGGCCGCGAAGAGCTGATTACCGCCAATGAAGAAGTGGTGCTGGCCCAACGCATTAAACAGGGAGATATGATGGCTTTGGAGAAACTCACCAAGGCCAACCTCCGTTTCGTTGTATCTGTTGCTAAACAATACCAGAATCAGGGTCTCAGTCTGCCCGACCTGATCAACGAAGGCAACCTTGGTTTGATCAAGGCCGCTCAGCGTTTCGACGAGACCCGTGGATTCAAGTTCATTTCCTATGCTGTTTGGTGGATTCGTCAGTCTATTTTACAGGCGTTGGCTGAACAATCACGTATTGTTCGTCTGCCGCTGAATAAAATCGGCACCATCAATAAAATCAACAAAGCGTTTGCTCAGCTGGAACAGGAATATGAACGCGAGCCCGATGCACACGAAATTGCATCGTTGCTGGATATGCCCGATACAGAAGTGAAGGACAGTCTGCGCCACACCGGCCGCCATGTATCGATGGACGCTCCCATCGTCACCGACGAAGACACCAACCTGTACGATCTCTACGCCAACGAAGAAAGCGAGCGCCCCGACAAAGGTCTGCAGTTCGAATCGCTCAATATTGAAATTGAACGTGCCATTGCAACCCTGACTCCGCGCGAACGCGATGTACTGAAATTCTATTTCGGTCTAAACAACGCTCCTCAACTTACACTCGATGAAATCGGCGACAAATTTGGCCTTACCCGCGAACGTGTTCGTCAGATTAAAGAAAAAGCAATACGCCGCCTGAAACATGGCAGCAGAAGCCGGAATCTGAAAGGATATCTGGGATAAAAACAGTTGTGTTCTAAAACCCTTCGACTCCTGCATGGTGACTGACCTGCAGGAGTTTTTTTTGCGCAGTGACCCCTCGAAGAGTTTGAAACCCTTCGAGGGGTTAACGGGACAAAAAACAGCCCCAAAAACGGGGCTGCACAAAGATTTTTGTAATTCCTTCAAAGCATTTATTCCTCAGTCACCGATTTTTCTTTGCGGTGTTTCAGGAATAAACTGACCAGATATCCTGCTGTCAGCAACAGCAAAATTATGGAAGATGCCAGACTGATTTTGGTGCTGGACAGGAAAGTCTTCGGATGAACCTTCATTTCAATTTTATGCTCACCGGCCGGAATAACAGCAGCACGCAACACATAATTGGCGCGGATCAGATCGGTTTTCTTTCCGTCGATGTACAGTTCCCATTCGGGATACCATATTTCGCTGAAGATAGCCAGTTGTGGGCTCGCAGCCTTTGTTGTATATGTAACAAGATTGGGACTGTACGACGTTTGCTGAATGGTTGCAGTTGAATCGGGATTAATTTTCAGATTACCCAAAGCACCAACGAAGCGTTTATCAACAACAGCTTCGGTTGCAGTGTTGATTTCGCCAACTCTTGCAATTTCCTGATCCGCATTTTCAACTACTGAATATGTGTCGACAAACCAGGCATGTCCAAGCGCATGATTGTTGATCAGTGGAGCAGACTCTTTGCTCAGAATCAGATATTTTGTATTCAGCATGTTCAAAACGCCCAGATTGGCCAAAGTCGAATCAACACGACCCATCGTTGAGCCCTGATTCAGATTGGCGCCCAGCATCGATACTTCGGAATAAATCTGATTTTCGATGAGTTCCTGATAACGCATAAGTTTCGCTGCGCTGTAGCCGCCCACCGAACGGTGGAAATAAGAAGGAGTCGCATCGTTGAAAGCGCCACCCAGGCCTCCGGAAAGATCAAGGACTCTTGATCCGTCTTTGTTATCGGCCATGATTGATTGATCAACTGCTGAGGGAGTAAATGGCTTATCAACTTTCTTTTTCGAAACAAAATTCTTATTGTTCAGATAGCGTTTGTTCACCGGAATCATGTCTATTGCAATCAGCAAAATAAGGGCACCCAGTAAAACAGGCGCTTTGATTTTTTTATGCAAAAACAAAAACACCAATACGCCAGCTGCCAGAATAAATAAAAACGAACGCATAGCATCGGCTTTGAAAATAGAAGTCCGCACTTCAACTACCGATTCGGGCAATTTGTTTTCGAAAATATCGGAATAAAAGGCCATTTGCTCAGCTTGCTGCTCAACAGGGACACTTTTTTGAATTTCGCCTGCATACATTTTCAGGTATTCTTTAGCCCTGTTTTCGTCCTGCGATGAATAAAAGCTGGTGAAAGAACCTGGTGAAAGCCAGAACAGAAGCGCGATTCCACCGGTAAGGCCAAAGGCAATATACAGTGCACGCATTTTTTGTTTAATTCTGTCGGCATTCGAAACCAGCTCGTGCACACCAAGTACAAAAATAAACGGAATGGCCAGCTCGGCAATGACAAGCCACATGGATGGTGTACGGAATTTATTGTACATCGGAATGTTATCCACAAAGAAATCGGACAACGCTGTGAAATTGCCGCCCCAGGCCAGCATAACACTTAATGCGCCTGCAATAAACAAAGGCCATTTCAAGCGATGTTTTGAAATAATCAGCCCCAATACAAACAAAAACATGACAATGGCGCCCACATATACCGGCCCCGATGTTCCTGGTTGCTCGCCCCAGTATTGCGGCCAGCCGCCTACAACCTGCTTCAGCTGCTGATCATCAACCTTTTTGAGTAAATCCTTGTTCTCAATTTCAATCGGCTGGGAAGCTCCACCCGCATAATTGGGAACCAGAAATGTAAATGTTTCACCAACGCCATAGCTCCAGCCATAAATGTATGATTTCTCAAGCCCCTTCGAATCATTGGCGTCTTTTTTGGTCAGTTCCGATTTGCCACGAATGGTTTCTTTTGAATATTCATACGAAGTATATAACGTCGAGAAATTGACTCCAACAGCGAGGATGAGACCAGCGAGCAGAATTCCTGAAGCATATAAAAAGCGTTTCAGCTGCTTGTCGATAATGGCCCAAGCAAACTCAAATATTACGAAAATCAATACGACAAAAGCGAGATAATAGGTAATCTGAATGTGGTTTGCGGCAATCTCGAGAGCCAGAAAAAAAGCAGCCAGCAAACCGCCCAATGTATACTTGCCACGATAGGTCATGTACACTGCAATGAGATATGGCGCCATATACGCAATAGCATGCGCCTTGGCATTGTGCCCCACCGCAAGAATGACAATAAAATACGAGGACAGTGCAAAGGCAAGTGCACCAGCAATGCCCGCCCAGATATTGAGTTTCAGAACACGGGTAAACAATAAAAATCCGGCAAAGCCAATAAACACAAACCCCATGAAAAACGGGAGAAACAGCCGCATGAGTTTATCGACCTGCAGAAAAAGATTTCCAACATGTTTGATGGTAATCATATATGTAGGCATACCACTGAAAACGTTTTCGGCCCAGAAAGCCTGTTCGCCGGTTTTGTCATAATAGTCGCGGGCTTCGGCCGAGTTGGCGTTCCAGCTCACTACGTCATCCTGTTTCAGTGTTTTGCCTTCGAGTGCCGGTTGAAACAACACAATTAAAACGATGAAAATGATGCCCAGAGCAACAAAGTAGGGCGCAAGCTTTTTCATATTCAATTTCATAACATGTGGTTTATTGAACAAAGGTAAAAATAATAATGAAAGAAATTTGTATATAAACCGAAAAGGAATAATTGCAAAATGCACTATCTAATTAAGCCAATTGAAAGCTCAATGAGTTGTTGCTAATCAACCACAGGTTCAGATCTTCATAAGGATTATTCAGACAAGAAATAATTCGTTTTGATTGGTATTTCCCATATGAAAAAATTGATGACATTTATTGCGTTGAAATATTTCAACCTGGCACAACACAGTAGCTGAAATAAGTCTTGTTGCAAGGGACCCAGAAATAATTTAATTCATTCAGATATAATATTCATAACGAAAAATTGCTACTATCATCAAGCTTGAAAACTGGCAAGGCTAAATCTTGTTTTAATCTCAAGAGCTCTTTCCTTATGAGAAGAGCGGATACCAAAAGAATAATGAATAAAGTTAAATCAATAACAGCGTTTGACAATTTTGCACTTTTGTAAAGAAATATTACTAATTTTGAAAACAAATAAGATGCATTTTGACCATCAATCTGCAAAAGAGATTTCGTATACAGGTGAAAAAATTAGTAATTATTGGAGCAAGGGGTTTTGGTCGAGAAGTTTATTGCCTCGCATGTAACTGCATTGATGCTGGATTAGATATTGAGATTAAGGGATTTTTAGATGATAAATCAAATGCATTGGATCATTATCCTAACTATCCGCCAATATTGAGTTCTGTCGAAGATTATCAGATTTCACAGAATGATGTATTTATTTGCGCATTAGGGGATATCCATTATAAAAAACACTACTCTGAGATTATTTTAAATAAAGGCGGAAACTTTATTTCATTAATTCATCCCTCGGTAAGTGTTTCCAATAATACAAAGGTTGGAAACGGATGTATTCTTTTACAACATTTAATGATTTCTTGCGATGTTATTATTGAGGACTTCGTTACAATTCAATCTTTTTCAGCAGTTGGGCATGATGTAATAATTTCTAAATGGTCACATTTAGGATTATATACGTTTCTGGGAGGGCATTCATTAGTTGAACAAGGCGTTAAAATACATCCCGGCGCAAAAATCATTCCTGGTAAAACGATTAAACAATGGTCAACAGTGGGCGTTGGCTCAATTGTTATAAAAAATGTACCGGAAAACACTACAGTTTTTGGGAACCCGGCAAAAATACTTAAAATTTAAAAATATGAACACCAGTGATTTCGTGGCAAATTTTGCCGCTCAATTTGAAGAAACAGATCCCACTGTATTTTGTTCCGAAACAAAATTTAGGGATTTAGAAGAATGGAGCTCCCTGATAGCTCTTTCAGTGATTGCAATGGTCGATGAAGAGTATAACATCAAACTTAAAGGTGATGATATCCGCAACTCTCAGACAATTGAAGACATTTACAAAATTGTACAATCAAGAATGTAACATTTTCAAACAAGTAAGTCTTTTACAAAAATATGAGCACAAACAACCCTTTTTCACTTGAGGGAAAGACCATATTAATTACAGGTGCGTCTTCCGGTATCGGAAGAGCTATTGCCATCGAGAGTTCCAGGATGGGGGCATGCCTAATCATTACTGGAAGAGATCGGGAAAGGCTCAATGACACTTTTCTGAACCTACATGGAACTGGGCATAATCAGCTCGTTGCAGATTTAAATGTAAAAAGCTCAATTGAAAAAATTGTTGAAGATACTCCCCTTTTAGATGGAATTGTTCATTGTGCTGGTTTGACCCAGACATTGCCATTTCAATTTTTAAATGAAGATGCTTTGACCAAAGTCATGAATATAAATTTCACTGCGCCAACCATCCTTTCTGCGTTGCTGGTTAAAAAGAAACGACTAAAAAAGGGAAGCTCAGTAGTGTTCATTTCATCTGTATCTGGTGTATATTGTAGCGGGTTGAGCGGATCTGTGTATTCTGCATCAAAAGGAGCTGTAAACGGCATAGTAAAAGGCATGGCACTGGACCTGGCAACTAAAGGGATAAGAGTTAATTCGGTGAATCCCGCCATGGTGGAAACATCCATTTTTAATGACGGAATAATAACTGCAGAGCAATTGGAGGAGGATAAAAAACGCTATCCATTAAAACGTTATGGTAAACCAGAAGAGGTTGCATATGCGGCAATATATCTATTATCAGATGCTTCTTCCTGGATGACCGGCTCAAACCTTTTGATAGACGGAGGATTCACTTTATTGTAAAATCATGGAAAAATCATTCATCAAAGCAATCTCTTACTACCTCCCGGAACAAGTATTGACTAATGAAGATCTGGTTAAAGAATTTCCGGAATGGACGGTAGATAAAGTTGCCTCAAAAATTGGAGTTAGCAAAAGGCATATTTCATCAAAGAATGAAACCGCTGCTGATTTGGCTGAAAAAGCTGCTGAAAAATTGTTCTCGGAATATAAAATTGACAAAGCCGGGATTGATTTTGTTTTACTATGCACTCAGAGCCCCGATTATTTTCTCCCTACTTCAGCGTGTTTGCTTCAGCAACGACTTGGATTATCAACATCATGCGGGGCATTGGATTTCAATCTTGGATGCTCGGGATATATTTATGGTTTGGCGGTTGCTAAAGGATTGATTTCGGGAGGAATTGCTTCAAACGTGTTGTTGCTCACAGCTGAGACCTACAGTAAGCATTTGCATCCTAAAGATAAAGGGAACAGAACAATCTTTGGAGATGGTGCTTCAGCCAGCATAGTTTCAACGGAGGGATTTGCCGAAATTGGATCTTTTAGCCTGGGCACAGATGGAAACGGCGCAAATAATCTAATCGTCAAAAAAGGGGGCCTCAGGTACTCGGAAGCATTTAATGATTTATCTTTTGACGAAAGCGGCAACCCGGTTTCCAGTGATTACCTTTTTATGGATGGAAGCGAAATTTTTAATTTTACTTTGGAAAATGTACCTGTCTCCGTTTCAGATACGCTCTTAAAAAACTCAATGAAACAGGATGATATTGATTTATTTATCTTTCATCAAGCCAACAAGTACATGCTAAATTTTCTTCGAAAAAAAATCAAAATAGCAGAAGAAAAGTTTTATTATTTCCTCGAAGATGTGGGTAATACGGTCTCTTCGACAATTCCAATTGCATTATGCGAAGCCAATAAGGAAAATAAGCTGCATGGCTCTGTACTGTTATGCGGATTTGGCGTGGGCTATTCCTGGGGTGGAGTGATTCTGAAATATCCAAAATAAAACTGTGTTCTTTTCATACGGACTCCCAAATTGAAAAATTGCACTCACCACAATGTGCATAAAAGTATATCAGACGAATTGCAAAAAAGACTCCCGAAGATGCTGCCGATGATTACTACTCGAAAAAAGGGTAGTTAAAATTTCTCTGTTCTTCGCAACATCAATGTCATCCAGCGCTAAAAAACAATTCGGATCAATCGGATTAAATGCCGACAATGGACATACTTTAACACCCTGTTCCATAAAAAAACGATATGTGGATATGTCTTCATTCATGTATACACGAGAGCCCAACCAAAGAGCAACGACAATGTTGCCCAGCGCCTGCTGTCTGGCGTGATTCATTATTACACATGAACATGAAAGCAAAATTTCATGATACTCTTCTCTGGGCAGATACGACATAAGTGGAATAAAAGCTTCACCAAATTTTTTCGAACCTGCAATAGCAATGTCCCTGGCATACCTTTTATTCCCATAACTTAACGGAACATAAATCTTCCTCTCGCGAAAGCTGCTTGACTTTGCCAAATAATCAAATGATTCTAAATGATTTGATGAATAGCTTGCCGAATTCCCAATAAGGATATTCCCATTCCTGACACAGCGACTTTCCAGGAAATCTTTACCGATAAAGTTCTCCAATTGACTATAAGAAGACCAGAGAGGTGTGAAATGTTTCTTGCAAACAATAGAAGATACTTCTATCTCTTGAGGCATGAAATGGACTGCGTACGAAACCTTTCGGATATGTTTTTCCAGGCCTGTTCCAAATACACTTTCAAAAGCATTAAGAACAGGGAACAACAATCTGTAAGGTTTGTGTTTGTAATATAAACACCTTGTCTTTGGCATAAGGTAAGTAGCTGATCTATGACGAATGTTTGAAAGCTCAGCCCCATAAATTACCCATGCAAATGGAGGCACATCTGAACAACTAGCCAATTGTTTCAACGCCCATACATTTTCATTCAATAAACCGTGAAAAAGAATGAGATTGTATTTTCCAACTATTGATTGAAAAAATTGTTTTGAACTTTTACTCTTATCTATAAAGGATGTTTTTTTTAAATATTCCGAATTCTTTATTGCATTTTTATTTCCAAAACACAAGTAATAGCTGGGGATACCTGCATTCTCAAAACAATCAATACCGAAATTTACAAAACTGTTCTGGGCGTCAAAAATATGCAAAATCATAACTCTTGTATTACAATTACCTGAATCAAAATTCACCACATCCTTTCAGCATCATAACCACAACATACTGAACCGGTCAACAGATGAAAAGACCTTCCATTTTGAATATCTTCAAATGGAATACAATAATCTTTAAAATGGCATTTTAAGTCCAATGAAATAGATTTTTCCCATTTGTAATGATCGGATTTAGTCTCGCCTGCATTCTCACCAATCAAGGACAAACCCATTTTCATTAACGCTCTTTGGCTTGAAAAGAGAACCTTCATATGATTTCATGAATTAGGCCAATAATCCGCATAACGTCCACTTTGGCTAAATCAGCATAAATAGGAAGACATAATACCTGTCCGGCAACCCGATTGGCAACTGGCATATTACTTTCAGATGCAGAACCAAGAGAAGAATAAACAGACAAATTACTAATGAGCGGATAAAAATACCGACGGGAAAATATATTATGAGCCTTAAGATGGTTATACACATCATCTCTGCTACACTTTAATTTTTTGTTGTCAAACAAAACCGGAAAATAACTATAGTTATGTCTGACTCCTGGTATGTCATGAATAATATATAAACCATCTGTATCTGCAAACGCAGACTTGTACATTTCAGCAACGGCTCTTCTTTTTTCGATTAATTCATCCACATATTTGAGTTGCAATAATCCAAAAGCGGCCTGCACTTCATTCATTTTGGCATTTATACCTACTTCGGTTATAGTAACTTCATCAACAAATCCGAAATTTTTCAACTGATCTGTTTTAGTCTTCATCTCAGGCGTTTTCATTACAATAGCGCCCCCTTCAAGTGTGCTGAAAACTTTAGTTGCATGAAAGCTTAAAATTGAAAGATCACCGGCGTTTAAAATACTTTTGCCGTGAATATTTACTCCAAAAGTATGGGCTGCATCATAAATTACTTTTAATTTATGCTTGTCAGCTATTTTTTGAATTGCATCAATATCACAAGGATTTCCATATACATGAACCGGAAGAATTGCAGTTGTTTTATCAGTAATAGCTGCCTCAATTTTTGAAGGATCTAAATTAAAAGTGTCTGGTTCAATATCGACAAAAACAGGGGTAATCCCGTTCCAGCGTAATGCATGAGTTGTTGCGACAAAACTAAAAGGAGTGGTAATTACCTCCCCTGAAAGCTTCATACTTTGCATAGCGGTAATCAATGCTAATGTACCGTTAGAAAACAATGACAAATTCTGGACGCCCAAATAATCACACAACGAAGATTCAAGCTTTTGATGAAACATGCCATTGTTGGTCAACCATTTCGATTGCCATATTTCCTGAAGAAGTTCATTAAACTCTTCAATGGGTGGCAAAAATGGTTGAGTAACAAAAATCGGGTTATTGTCTGAGGGCATATTGTTCTGTTAATGCAAACTATAGTCTGGATGCACAAAGGTAATAAATAATTTCTCCGTCTTTAAATGGGATTCATTCTCAAAATGACTTATCGTAAAAGTGTCACACTACCCCATGAAGTTTCATTTACAATTTCATTTTGATTATATATACCATAATCTGCTACCCAAAAATAAACACCCTCAGGACATTCGCGCCCTTTAAACGTGCCGTTCCAACCATCATAAATCGAATAAGTTTCATATAGAAGTTGTCCCCAACGGTTAAAAATCATCATGTGAAAATCAAAAACATTTGTTCCGATTCCGGTAAAAACCGGGTTGTGATAATCTCCGTTTGGAGTAAATACATTAGGAAACCAAATAGTACTGATGCAACTATCAAAAAACACAACAATCTCATCCTCTGCAAATCCACAATCACCATGCACTACAACAGAGTAGACACCTTCCTGCGTAATACTTCTGTCAATAACGGTTAATCCGTCACTCCACAAACAACTGTTCCATCCGCCCGTTAAAACCGGATGTATTAATAATTGTTCACCGTCACAAACTGTAGTGTCTTCGGGCAATTCTACAATAGGCACACCTATTTCTTCGACGTGAAATGTAATTATACTATCACAACCACCGGAAGTAATGTACGAAAAGGTGTAGTCTCCGCCCGAAGAAATAGCTTGCCCTTCAATATTAATCGTGCTCCCAGAGCAAAACGTCGTATCCTTGCCGATAATGAATGATAATGTTACATCGCATACAACACTGTCATCAACTAAACATCCATTTGTATCTTCGACAGAGACAATGTAAAGTCCCGGCTGGCTAAGTAATAAAGAAGATGTGCTTGAACCAGTGTTCCATGAATAGTTTGCCCAAGAGCCCTGAACAACAACTGAGTAAGAAGAACCTGAACAAATTTGTATAGTATCTTCCAAAATCAAGTCCGGTGCTGAAATCGTAGTAACCGAAAAATCAATTGTATCATGAACACCTCCGGTGAAAGTCAACACCACATAAACATCATAGGTCCCCGGACTAGTAAACTGATGCGTCGGTGCAAAAATTCCAGAAGTATTACTTGCCCCTGATGCCGGATCATCAAAATTCCAACTGGCCGAAACAATATTTGTCGTATCTGACAGAGAAAAGGAGTAAGGGCTATTATAACAACCTGACGCATCAATCCATACCGTGTTGTTAATAAAATTGGTATTTACAAGGCAAGGAAGCCCTAATCTTCCATTCCTGCCATTTAGTGTAATTGCGTTATCTACCAAACCACAGGTGCTTGCGGGATTGTTTGGAAAATTAATTACTGCAAGCGTAGGTGTGTCATATTGAGCAATATAAATTTTATTATCAGGACCTAATTGCATTGCACCGGTAAAATAAATAGAAGCACCACTAACAGTTCCTACAAGTGTCTTCGAGCTTTCAATCACTGTCTGATTATAGTTCGAAACATCGTATTGATATACATTGTGCGAGTAGAAGTTTTTCACATACAAATAATGGTTATCGGGGCTAAATTCCATTGCGTAAGCCCTCGAGGATGAAGAATTATCAGGATCTGCAATAGTTATCGGATTTGACAGTACTCCGGTGGTATTATTAAATTGATACAATTCACGGATATCATCGATACAAATTGCAACAGCAATCATATTTCCGGCATTATTAACCTTCATGTAACCGATTGCATTCGATGCATTGTTGATTCCGCCGCCCCCCGTATGAATAGTTCCAATTGAAGTTGTAACAGGAGTTGCATTCAAACCCGAAGCAGTAAATAAATAACTGTAAAAGTTATTGTTTCCCCACCCATGAATAACTACCCAAAAATCAACATTGTTGGAATGCTTTACCACGGTGATTTTCTCCGAAGCCGGAGTAAGAACAGTTTGATTCTTAACCGTTACATCACCAAGTCCTGCATTTAATGTAATATCCACAATTGAATAACAAACTCCATAAACACCTGCAAAAGCATCCAGCGTGAATACATAATACAAAGTTGTACTTCCTGGCAAAGGCACAATAATGGCACTTTGTGTAGAACTGAAATCACCATACAAGCCACTGCCATTTGCCATCGGCTGATGATTTTTATTATACAATGTCGATCCGTCGGTATAGAACAACAATTGCCCGCTATTATCACAAATAGTAGCACAGCCTTCTTCAGTACTTAAAGCCCCATTTATCAATGCCGAAGGAGGAGTTGTACTGAATGTTATTCCTGCATTCTGCCCAAAATACCAAACATCATTAATGCTTTGTCCATAAAAGAAAAATGGCAATAAAACTATAAAAATTGCGAGAATGTTTCTCATATTAATACCAACCTTTAGGAAAAATCGACCAAAAATACAATAATTTATTAATATTAATAATTTCTATACCGGGAAGACTTAATGCCTAAAACCTAATCACCATGCCGCTTCTAGCAATTTTTTCCACCAGATCACCGTCACATTCCCCTGATGTGTCTCTTCAACCAGGGCGCCGTCTTTGTAATATGAAATCTCCGCAATAAAATAATACGTGCCATCGGAACAGGGCTTACCTTCCGATGTGCCGTCCCAGCGCGGATTGGCAGATTCCTGATCAAACAACTTATACCACCGGCTACTGAAAATGTCGGAGGCTTTACGAAGATAAATTAATTACACCAGGCAAGGAGCCTATCTAAATAATGTCACAGATCCCTTATTTGTCTCCTCCACTATTTCAGTGTTTCTATAGAGCGAGTATTCAGCAATCCAGAAATAAACACCTTCAGGACATTCCCGGCCCTTAAAAGTACCATCCCAGCCAATATCCAATGAATTTGCTTCAAATAACATCTGGCCCCAACGATTGAAAACCATAATGTGAAAATCAAAAACATTTATGCCGATCCCAGTGAATACCGGATTGTGATAATCACCGTTCGGAGTAAAAACATTAGGGAACCAGATCTCACTAACACAACTGTCAAAAAGCACAGAAATATCATCCTGATCGCTACCACATGCCCCATTAACATTAATTGAATAAATACCATCTGAAGAAATTAATCTGGCAGTACCCAAATAGCCATCAGCCCAGAAATAGGTATCCCACGCTCCACTAAAAACCGGGTTGATATATAAATCCTGACCCAAGCACAAAATTGTGTCAGCGGGTAGCTGCACTAGGGGTGCCTCTGCTGTAACCACATTTAAAACAATGATACTGTCACATCCTTCATTTGTAGTATAAGTAAATGTGTAGGTTCCATCAGTAAATATCGTCTGCCCTTCAAAAGAAATGGATGAACCATCGCAAAAAGCAGTGTCAACCTGAGTATTATAACTGGTTCCGAAAACACAATAAATTGAATCTGATACATGACATCCACTGTTATCGGTAACCGTTACCGAATATGTCCCGGATTGAGTTATAGAACAGGTTGAATTCGCTGTTGAATTACTCCAAGCATAAGTAGCCCATGTGCCTTGAACCTGCGCTAGATAAGAGCTTCCGGAGCACAGCTGTACTGAATCAGCAGTAAGTAAATCTGGTTTATTCGCAATCGAAACAATAGTTTCAAGGGTATCTGAAACTCCTCCGGGATATTGGACAATTGCATAAATAGTATAAGAACCTGGTCCTGAGAATTGATGAACCGGAAAATTTATTACTGAAGTGTTTTGTGAACCTGAAGCCGGATCACCAAAAGACCATGTAACACCTGTAATAGATGTTGAATCCGACAAACAAAAATGATACGGATCATTATAACATCCATACATCAATATTGAGTTGGTGTAATTGAAAAAATTATTATCAATAATTGATGGAAGCCCCAATTGGCCAACTCCACTCCCCAATGAAATAGCATTATCAATAAGATTACATGAAAGCCCTGCTAAATCAGGATTATTTATTACAGCAAGATATGACTGATCATACTTTACTATGTAAATCTTATTATCTGGCCCTAACTGCATAGCTCCAGTCAGGTAATTTGGATTTCCGTTGACAGTTCCGACCAGTGTTTTTGATGCATTAATAGAAGTCTGGTTATACGTCGATAAGTCATATTGAAATACGTCTCCCGGGCCAAAGTTTTTTACATAAAGGTATCTGCTGTTTGGGCTGAACTCTAGTCCATATGCCCCATATGCAAAATTCGAAGTACTTTGTGTATTGATTAATGAAACTGGATTGCTTATCAAGCCTGTCGCATTATCAAATGAAAAAACCTCGTAAAGACTTTTCTGACGAACAGCCACAGCGATTTTTGATCTATCGGGAGACGCCTTCATATATCCGATCCAGTTATCTGCATTTAATCCTCCATTAATGTCATGAATAGCACCTACAGCAGATGTTACAGGAACTGATGAGAGTCCGGAAGATGTCAGCAAATAGGCGTTGAACACATTATTGTTCCAGCCATGACAAACAATCCAAACATCAGATCCATTGCTATGTCTAATAGCTGCTACTTTTTCAACAACTGGAGTACAAATTGAGATATTCTTGTTTATTACATCACCCAAACCAGAATTTTGCGACATATCAACAATTGAATACATAAAACCATTAGCTTCAACTTCCTTTGCAACAGTAAAAATATAATATAGTGTACTGGATCCAGGCTTGGGAACAATAATTGCACTTTGCGTAGCACTCCAACTTCCCAACAAGCCATAGCCGTTGGCCATCTGAACATGGTTTTTATTATACACAGATGTACCATCTGTATAAAACAACAATTGCCCCGAGCTGCTACTTATTGTAGCGCAGCCCTCAAATGTGTTAAGCTGCCCGTTCGTCACCGCAGTTGGAGGTGTTGTATTAAATGTAATTCCCGCATGATTTCCAAAATACCAATTATTATTATGGTTCTGGCCATATGATGCCAATAAAAATAAAAACTGAGTAATGATAAATACTGTTCTCACTTTTGAGCTGAATTAATTTAAATAGCAAATATACAACGAAAACTCAAAATTCGAAAAAAATTTATGAAATTTTCCTACCTCATCACCGTTACATTCCCCTGATGTGTCTCTTCAACCAGGGCGCCGTCTTTGTAATATGAAATCTCCGCAATAAAAAAATACGTGCCGTCGGCACAGGGCTTACCTTCCGAAGTGCCGTCCCAGCGCGGATTAGCAGATTCCTGATCAAACAACTTATTACCCCATCGGCTGAAAATCGTCAGATGGCATTTTACCAGTGCCGGTCCTTCAGGACCAAAATCTTCGTTTTTTTTGTCGCCGTTGGGTGTAATGACCGTCGGGAAAGACACCTTCAATGACGGGTCTTCCACAACTACAGTGGTATTCAGCGTTTCGCTCCGGGTTGTTGAATACACAATCATAACCGAAATCTGATAGGTGCCTGGCGTCTGGAAAACATGTTCCACCACCTTTACAGGTGAATTGTTGGCCGCTCCGGATGCCGGATCGCCAAAATTCCAATAGCTGCTTATAATATTGGTGGTGTCCTGTAATGTAAATACACAGCGGTTATCTGTCTGTTGAACTCTGATCACATTTTTTGGCGATGTATCACTGTTCTGTGCCGAAACAAAACATGTCAGAAACAAAAATGACAAAATAAAAGTGGCGATGTATTTCATGTTTTTTTGAATAAAGTTCAAATATAAGAAAATCCTCTACACCGTTTTCGCTTATGAAAAATAATTGCTCATTCTCACCCGAAAAAGCACTACATTAGCAAATCATTTTAAAACACACATGACCTCATTTACATTAATAAATGCGTCGGCCGGATCGGGAAAGACACACCGCATTACGCTGGAATTTCTGAAAATGATTTTACCAAATCCAACAGAAGCCGGCCGTATTTTATCCATCACTTTTACCAATAAGGCTGCCGGTGAAATGAAGGAGCGCGTCATCAGCTCATTGGCGGAATTATCCCATAATCCGGGCACCAGCAAAATGCTTGACTCATTGCTGAAAGCCTTTCCAGGAGCTACATCCGAAGATATCCAACAGCAGGCGAATCGTGCTTTGGTGTATGTGCTGCACCATTATTCCGATATTGCCATCAGCACCATCGATAGTTTTATGCAGCGCATTATACGCACTTTTTCGCGCGAGCTGCAATTGCCGGCACATTACGAAGTTACCGTTGGTGATGAAGAACTGAATGAAATGATTATCACGTCGGTCATCGACAAAGCCAATCTGGATGAAGGCGTCACCAAGGTGCTGAAAGACATTATCCGCCTGCAGATGGACGATGAAAATGCACCTTTGAATCTGACCGGAAATCTGGCACCACTGGTGTCGCACCTGACTGCAGAAGCATCCATGCAGATTGTGGATCATGCGTTGCAGAGCGGCACACAGAAAATGATTGATTCATTTCAATTGCTGCAGAAAAAAAACAAAGATACTGCAACGCAGATCAGAAGCCGGCTTGAAGAGTTCTTTTTGCTATTGCAACAACATGCCATTCAGCCGGACGATTTCAGAAAAAAAGGAAACTCGAAAAACCTGTATGAATGTATGCTTTTACTGCGCCAGTCGCTCGATGCCAAAACACCATCGGACACCATGCTGACATTGTTGCACAATGGCGAAATCCTTTCGGTGTCGCAACCAGGCATTGAAAGCCAGCTGCAGAAAATCATCATCGAGGTTCTTGATCTGGTCACCGATTATCGCTACGGAAAGCTGATGACCAAACGTTTTCCGGTAGTGGCATTGCTGAGCGAAATCTGGAGTTTGCGCGAAGCATATAAAACCGAAAACAATATTGTTCCGGTTTCCGATTTCAACCGCATCATTCGCGAAGTGTTGAGCAAGGAGCCTGTGCCTTTTATTTACATGCGTGCCGGCAGTCGCTATAAAACCATCATGATTGATGAATTTCAGGACACCAGCCTGATGCAATGGCTGAATCTGCTTCCGCTGATTCACGAATCGCTCTCCCGTGGCCATTCTTCGTGGGTGGTTGGCGATCCGAAACAAAGCATTTATCGCTGGCGGAATGGTAAAGTTGAAATCATGTTATCGCTTCCCGAATTGTTCGAAGCCAATGAAGACAATGCAGATGCACAAACGCTGATAGAAAATTATTTTCACAAAGAACCCATAACATTCAATTTCCGCTCAGGAAAAAACATTGTACTATTCAATTCTGAATTATACAAAGATGTCCGTAACCGCTTCAATCAGGCTCTGCAACCGGCGGAACAGGGCGACGATCCGTTACAGAATACGGCGTTGTACACCAAAGTGTACGAAGAAATAGAACAACAACCTGCAAAAAAAACAGGCGGATATGTTGAATGCCGTTTCTATAACAGTCCTCTGAAAGACATCCGGAGTAAATGGCTGAGCGATATTGTACAATTGATTGAAGAACTGAAAGCGTCGGGATACCGCTACAGCGACATTGCCATTATCGACCGGTCGAACAGAATCGGAGTTGAAGTAAGTACTTACCTGATGGGGCAGGAAAAACCGATTCCGGTCATCTCGCGCGAGACGCTCCAGTTCAATGCTTCGGGGCATTGCCGCCTGGCCATGTCGGTATTCCGTCTGTTGCATTTTCCTGCAGATGATTTAAATGCAGCAGAAGCATTCATGCTGATGCAGCAATACACCGACATTGATTTAGGTGCTTCGCCGGAATTACAAAATTTTGCCAGAGAGAAAAACAACAAACGCGGAAATATTCTGCGCAATTTTCTGGTAGAATATGCGCCGGCGCTTGATCCTGCCACACTCATGTTTCTGGCTCCGGTCGATCAGCTCGACATCATTATTCATTCGCTTAATATTGCTGCATCCGGTGGATTCTTTTTATTGTTTCTGCGCGAACAGCTTCTGATGGCGCAGGACAAAACAGGCTTCAACCACGATGCGCTGTGGCAGTGGTGGAGCGAGAAAGGATACAAAACCAGTGTGGTTGTTCCCGATTCGGGCGATGCGGTAAATGTGCTGACGGTACATAAATCAAAAGGACTGCAATTTCCGGTTGTTATAATGCCTTTGTTTGACATCAACGAAGGGAGTAAACTTCATAAAACCATGCACTGGCACAATGTTGATGAAGAAAAATTCGGCATTCCCTATACCATCATCAATTACAAAGCTGAAATGCCAACGACATCTTTGCAAACAGATTATCAGGTTGAAAAATCCAAAAGCCTCATGGATACTATAAATCTGATGTATGTTGGCACAACGCGGGCAGAGGAAAGATTGTACACCATTTCATTTAAGAAGAAAGAAAAAGCAGAAAGCAAATCAAAAAAACCTTCGAAAAAAGAGGCAGACAATAAGTTTGAGGGAAATTCAACTTTTTTACTGCATGAATTTATTAAAAAAAACACGATCGGATTTATTGAAGAAGAAAATGAATTTTTTACTGCATACTGTCTGGGCGACAAATCCGAAAAGCCCATCAATAAAGAAGAGTCGCTGGAAAAATGGACGTTGGATACTTTCTTTATCAATCCTGATAAACCACTCGATTCGTTGCGAAAAAATGCCGGTGCATTCGACAGCAGTGAGCTCCGTGACTCGGCGCGCGAAGGCCGCATTGTTCATGAGCTTTTATCGAAAATAAATGCAGGCGAAGATGTAGAGCCGGTAGTGGATTTATACACCAGCAATGGATGGATTGATCACGAAAAACGAGATTCTTTAATTCAGTTTTTCAATCAGCTGATTCAGCAACACCCCTATATTTTCCCAGGGAAAAATTCGGTGATGAATGAACGTGAAATCTCCAATGCCGAAGGACACATTTATCGTCCGGACCGCATGACATGCGACGACCAGAACAACTGGCGGATTATTGATTTCAAAACAGGTAACGAAAAAGAAGCGCATAAAAAACAGGTCATGCAATACGCCGACCTGCTTTCCGAAGCTGGAATGAATGTCCAGTCATCACATATTCTGTACATCGATACTGAAAAATATCAAGCGTACACTGTGAATCTCTGACATCAGTTCATGACAATATTATACTCTTCGCCATTGATGGTGACAACAGCAGTTGCATCGCATGCGCCGGAGCCATAATCAACCGACATGGAAAATGTGCCGCTGGTCAATGTCAACACACCTGAGGTAATCCAACGACAGCCGACTAAAATGCGCAAAGCAGTATTGATTACAACATTGAATTCTTCTCCTTCAATGTTGGTTCCGTCCGCAGTTCCGGTTATCATATATACATCATCCCACGGATTAAACACGGTGCTCTCCCCTTCTTTCCATTCGTTCTGACGTGTTGATGTCCAGTGGATGGTGCCATCGGAAGTCGTCACCGATCCATCTACAAACAGGTCATACACTAGATTTCCATCATTGTTGCGGCCTTTATTGGTGAGCGTTTTCACACCTTGCACCAGATTGTCATTGACATAATAGCCCTGCGGTTCAACGGTTACAACAGTGCCGCTGTCGCGATACCAGCCGGTAATGGTCATTTCAACCACCCCGCGGCGATAGCGTCCATCTGTACCAAGGCAATTGACAGAGCCAAAATCGAGCGTAACTGTTTTTGGAAATGTCGTCAGATCAAATGGTGTAATAGTCAAAGTGGCGCATGAACTCAGCGATTGAAGCATTGTTTTATTTCCTTCGGCCGAATCCTGCGCAGCCATTACGGCATCCGAAGCCTGTTTGTACAAATCGTTGAACATGTTTTCGGCTGTCGCATTATCAATAGCCGAACGATAGTTGTTCTGGTTGTTGTTGTCATCTTTATTACACGACGACAAAAAAGCAAGAGCACTCATGGTGAGTGTCAGTAAAACGTAGAAGCTTCTTTTCATGTTTTGGTTTTTAGACGATCTAAACTTCTTCGAAGTTTAAAACTTCGAAGAAGTTTTACCTTCGAACGAAAATAAGGTACTGGTATTTAATCCCGCTTTTCGAATCAGCCATAATATCCGATTCATCGACCAGCTCCCATTCATCGGGACTTAATTCGGGGAAAAAAGTATCGGTTTCGTATTCTCCATCCACGCAGGTGAGATACAGTCTTGAGGTGTGCGGCAGCAATTGCTCATACATGCTGGCTCCACCGATGACAAAATTCTCTGAATCGCCCTGACATAATTCAAAGACTTCTTCCATGGTTTTTACTTCATCTGCACCCGGTTCTCCAAGCGGATCGATAGTGAGTACCACATTACGTCTGTTGGGTAATGGTCGCTTTGGAAGCGAAAACCATGTGTTGCGACCCATGATTACCGTGTGTCCGGTTGTAATTTCTTTGAATCTTTTCAGATCATCGGACAAATGCCAGGGAAGCGTATTTTTAATACCAATGCCGTTTTTCGAATCAGCAGCGACAATCATGCTGAGGTTTGGAATAACTTTTGCCATATAAAAAAATTAAACAGCTACCACCGCTTTGATGTGTGGATGCGGGTTGTAGCCGGTAATGGAGAAATCTTCGTATTTGAAATCAAAAATATTTTTTACTTCCGGATTGATTTCAAGTTTCGGAAGCGGCCTGCAGTCGCGGCTTAGCTGCAGCTTTGCCTGCTCAATATGATTCAGATACAAATGTGCATCGCCGAAAGTGTGCACAAAATCGCCTGCCTGTAAACCCGTTGCCTGGGCTACCATGTGCAGCAAAAACGCATAGGATGCAATGTTGAACGGAACGCCCAGAAAAATATCGGCACTGCGCTGATACAGCTGGCATGAGAGTTTCCCATTCGCTACATAAAACTGAAACAACAAATGACACGGCGGCAATTTCATTTTCGGCACTTCTGCCACATTCCATGCGCTCACAATCAAACGGCGCGAATCGGGATTCTTTTTTATCTGATTAATCAATTCCGAAATCTGATCGGTGGTTTGTCCGTCACTGCCTTTCCAGCTGCGCCATTGCGAGCCATAGACAGGTCCGAGATTTCCGTTTTCATCGGCCCACTCATCCCAGATTGAGACGCCGTTGTCTTTCAGATATTGTATGTTGGTGTCGCCTTTCAGAAACCAAAGTAATTCATGTAAAATACTTTTGGTGTGTAATTTTTTGGTTGTCAGCAATGGAAATCCGTCCAGCAGATTAAACCGCATCTGATATCCAAATACGCTCACAGTGCCGGTTCCGGTGCGATCGTGTTTTTGCACACCGTTGTCGAGCACATGTCTCATCAAATCGTGATATTGTTTCATTATTCAGTCTTTTCCGTTTCCCGTTCCGGGTGTCCAAATTTAACCAAAAAACTTTGCGGATACGCGGAGCTTAACGAACTTTTGAGTTTTGATGCCTCTTCAATCGAATTGCATTTTCCGCAAAGTACACGGAACCAGATTTTTCCATATACTTCAGCCTGCATGATGCGTGCTTCGGGAAATTTCCCCTCCACTTTTTTCAGCAGCTTTTCGGCATTGTCCTGCATACCGAAACTCCCCAGCTGCACCGAATAAAAAGTTGTTGAATCCGGGCTTGTTGTCTCATATTTCACTGCCTCGCGCGGCACGTACCGGGGTGTTTTTGTCGCTTCGGTATTTTCTTCAGTTTTCGAGACAGCTTTTGGTTCTTTCTTTTTCTGAATATCGGCAGGCTGTTCACTCTTGTTTGTTTTCGAGGCCAGCAGCGGTCTGTTGATACTTCCTGTTCCGACAATTTCGCAATCAACCGACACTACCCCCTGTGCAATAAAATCAAGGGTGTCGGCAGCAGCTTTGCTTAAATCGATAATGCGGCCTGCAATGAACGGCCCGCGGTCGTTGATTTTCACCACACACGTTTTTCCGTTGTTGCGGTTGGTCACTTTCACCAGCGTTCCAAATGCCAGTTGCTTATGTGCTGCGGTCATCGAATCCTGCGAAAAAATTTCACCACTGGCAGTTGGGCGGCCATGAAAGGGGACTCCGTAATACGAAGCCATACCCGAAAACTTTGTTCCGGTCTGCGCTTTTAAAATTCCGGGAGAAATTAAAACAACAATAAAAAACAAAAGCCATTTCAAGCCAAATGTCCAGTTTTTCCTGTGTGTACTGATCCGGATATTGTTCTGCATTGTTTTAGTTTGGAAACAAATATAATCAATCTTTGAAAATCAGGAATATAAAAAACAGAGTGTTTGAATTATGCAACTCAAACACTCTGCAATATTGAAAACTAATTAATGCAGTATCTGAACTTTCAGCGAACTGACACCCTGAGAAGTTGTTACACGGATGATATAAGTCCCCGATGCCACATCGGACAGATTCAGGTCGGAATGATTTTCATTCATTTCCTTTTCAATGGAGAGCATCTTACCGAACAAATCAAAAACAATCAACTCTCTGATTACGTGATCCGATTCAACACGGATAAAGCCGGTGGAAGGATTCGGATATGCTGTTATCAAACCCGCTCCTGAAGAGGCTTCCGAGATTCCAACGTTATTGAATTTGAAATAAGCATCCACCATGACTCCTGAGGTGATGGTCAGCGAATGAGGATTGTCGGTATATTCAACTCCGTCAATGATCCATTTTTCAAACAGATAGCCGGGAGATGGATATGCATTTAAATCAACTGTGCTTCCGTCATTCAGGTAATGAATTCCCTGAGGGGGTGTTGTGGTGCCATTTCCGATGTTAGATACAATCAGTTCGTATTGATTTACAGAAGATGAGTCAAAGAAAATCTGAACCAAAGTATCCTGAATCATTGTCATATCAAGAGATTGCGTAGTAAATTCAACACCGCCGATAATCCATTTGGAAAACTGGAATCCCTGAGCAGGTGAAGCAAACAGATGAACCACATCGCCTGTATTGATACTGTTTGGACCAACTGCAGGAGTTGTGGTTCCCTGCCCCGAGGCCAACTGAATGGTCAGAACATTGGTTTCAGAAAACACAGCCTCTACGGTTGTATTGGAATCAATAACAATGCTTGTAAGAGGATTATAAATCTCGTTGCCGTTAACGATCCATTTTACAAAAGCGTTTTGTGCTGCCGGATTGGCGCTGAGATCCACTACAGAACCAGCATTTACAAGATGTGTTCCGGCAGGAGGAACCGTAGTACCGTTGCCTGTAACAGAAACGCTCATATTGTACTGTGTAGCCATTGTTTCAACAAAATAGGCAGTAGCTGTTATATTCCCGGTCATGCTGACTGCGATGGACGGATCGGTATACACATCGGACCCGACAATCCATTTCTGGAATTCGTATCCTGCCAGCGGCGAAGCATACAAATATACTGAGGTACCTTCTCTGTAATTGTTGATGCCTGTTCCGGGGAATGTAACACCCTGACCGACCTGAGCAACGGTCAAATCATATGTTTTATAGAACAATGCATTGAGATATACATCCTGAGATACCTGATCGTCGCATTGCGACTGCAAAGTAAATTTCAGGTTATTGTACTGCATGGCCGAAGGACCTTTGCTGGCAGTTATGGTGGCGTATGCCGAGCTGAATGCCGGAATGGTGTAGGAATACGGGGTATTTCCGACAACCGGACTTCCGCCAATTGTAAGTATCGCGCCGTTTGGATTGCTGGTATGATCAAAAATCAGATCATAGGTCATGGATTCATTACTTTCGCTGGTGTTGGAAAGCTGCAATACATAAACAGCCTGATCGTTTTCCTCAGCTTCCTGATAGTAGGTGTCCGACAAAAGCTGAACCCCTTCGCGATGTTGTGAGCCATCTTCCCACGGGCAGCTTGAGCGACCGGCCACCAGCCGGAACACAGGTGTTCCATACAACGAATCATTTGCGATATCTACCGAATAGCTGTCACCATTATCATCATCAGATAATACATATCCAACAGTAGTTGATGTCTCTGTGTCGGTTGATACAACATTTCCCCAGGTTGAGCGGCCCTGTACTGCCACACCATAATTAAGACCAATACCACTGATTGTTGCGCCCAATTCAACAGCAACGCCGTAATCCAGATAATAGGACATCTCCAGAGAATGGCTGGTGGCGCGGGTTGTTGTAGCAGAATACTCCGAAAGAGTTCCGCCACTGAACGTTTTGTTTTCAATTGTACCGGCCGAAGCTATATTTGAATGATTGTTTGTTACAACCTGCTGCCATACGCCAAGCTGATTCTGATAATAGGCTGCAGTATCTGTTTCTCCAAGTCCGTTGTAATAATCAACAATATACTGCAGTTCAGGAATAATAACTTCGTTGATATGCTTTTCGGTGTAAATAAAAGTAGTCTGAATACCGTTTGGTTCCATCATCAATACAACACTATCCAATAGCTGGCAGGTGTTGAAATCATACAGCAACGCATCCGAAAGTGCATACAGCATATTCAGCGCACCGCCAATATACAAATCGCCTTCGCCACCAATCATATCGGTGCTGCCTGATGTTTCGAAACGTTGTGTTGCTGTTGAGGTAATTGTCGATGCATCCGTGGTGAGGCCACTTACGCCGAAGCCCAGTGTTCCGGTTGCATCAATGGTAACGTCAATTTCAGTCTCTACTTCTGCACCAATTCCAGCCGACACGGTCTGATCGGGTCCTGCATGCACCGTAATGAATGCATTGACAGAGCCTTCCTGCAGAAAACTGGTGGTAAAGGAATTCGAAATGCTTGAATTTTGTTCAAGATAGGCATAGGATGCATCTCCCGGAGGATTGTGAATAATATGGAAAGGGACCTGGGGTGTAACCGTGGTGAATGTTTGTGTCCGGGGATTATGCCCTATGACAATCGCATCGTAATGCACTGTATCAACTGCTGCCGGACAAAACAACACGGCATCAAATGACTTTTTGTGTGGAGCAATAATGTTTGGTGTGCCGGGAGTCAATATGTAATGAATAGTGTCGCCCTGCATATATTGCAGGGTGTCGTAATTGAAAGTAACTCCGTCAACAGAAATATTTTCCATGATGATTACCGTTCCGTCACCGGCAGGACAGGTGTTTCCTGAAAAAGTTTCAACAGCAAAAATATCAATGGAGTAATCAACATTCTGATTCAGTACTGGTAAAATTTCACCCGAGCAGGTCACAATATCGTCTATATTATTTACAACCAGCTGAGCCGGACGACGGAACACAAAATCATACGTCATCGTATCACCATGAAATGTCGTTGAATCAATATTGGTGAGGTTTATGGTGCTTTCATTGGCGAAATAGGCCATGACTTCGGCCGAGGGAACAAGTGTTTCATTGTTTGAAGTGAAACCGAGTAAGTCAATTTTGTATTCACGGGCAGGCAACTCAATTGAAAAATAGCCATTCAAATCTGTGGTTATTGTATCGCTGCTGCATGCCGGAGCATCGTCGGTTGTAAAAATTCTGAGTTGCGCTGTACCAATATATGTATTACAACTGGCCAGAAAATGTCCTTCCAGATAATATCTGGTAGTATCCGAAAAGTTGATTCCGCTGGTATTTGCTGTTATTGATTCGGTTCGGATGGCAGGTGAAAAAGTGTGGTCGCCCAGTTGAGGCTTAATCTGATATGAACCTCCACTTGAGACTGTCAGATTATACACACCGTTGCTGTCAGTCAGCACGCCCGAATCCATTCCGTCAAGCAACATACTCACACCCTCTGCCGGACAACCATCCTGCAGAATTGTACCTGATACCGTAAACGACGACATATCGGTGAAATTGGTTACCGTATTTGCTGGTGTTGTCAGATTCAGCGTTACATCACGACTTGCCGGATTGAATGTTCTTCCTGCAAATACCGGTTGTACAGTGAATGTTGCCTCATTATAATAATAGATTTTATTAATGGTGTACTCGCCGTTGGCATTAGTAACTGCGGTATACGTTCTGGTTGTGTCAGTCGGCAGATTCGGTCCCTGCAGGGTGGCAACAATCTGAACCGATGGAACGCCTATGTTGGTGGGAGTTGTCACCCGGCCGCTTATAACGCCGTTGGGCAGTATCTTGCCTTGCGCAACGCCAACAATATTATTGGATAAGGGAAGTTCGTAAATCCGGTATGTATACATATATCCGGGAGTGAGACTTGTAGCAGCATCTTCGGTTGAAGTAGCATAAATGCTGGTGCTGTTTTCAATGGTAGGTGCATACGTCGAATCAGTGCGAGTGATATAATATCCGGTCGGAGCGTTTGTACCGGAAAAATTACTCCACGTCAGCATTACTTTATTTGTAAGGTTTTTTGTAGCCTGCAGATTGATGTTGAATGCCGATCCATTATCACCCGATGGTGCGCTTACAAGAGAATTGTTAACCAGACCGCGCACGGTATAATTACCACTGGAACCCGCGGTGAGCCCACTGTGTGTAAATGATGAAGTACCAGCTCCCAAATCACCGCTTACCTGTGTTCCATCTTTATACACCCGGTATTTATGTGTGGCAAACTGTTCATTCACTGACCATGTTACAATTACCCGGTCGCCGTATTTGTTATTAGTGGCACTTACCCCCGAAACAGGATTGTAGGAAGCCAGCGTCTGAATGTAGTCGCTGCTGGTACTTGTATAATTCAATGCGCCGGGATATGGCCACACACAATAATAATGATCGGCTACAACCTTTATGGTCACATTCGAATTCGGCGCCAGATCGGTACAGGTAAAAGTGTGCGATACATCGAACCATTCGTTATACTGCAACCAAACGGTTTCACTCGCCACTTCCGTTCCATTCCGGTACCAGTGTATCACCGAAAAATCGTTGTTGCCAACGCAAGCGTTCCGGCCTTTATAGGTAACCGTCACCGAAGTTGTGGTTGAACTTATATTATACAAAGTATTCTCCGATTGAGCCTTCAGATCAAACGAAGCAGAAAGCATGGCAAGACAAATCAGGAAAATTTTCACCGAAGAAAATTGTCCCCACACAGACTTGAAATTAAATTTCATCATAGGAATAGTTTTGATAAAGCAAAATTACCTGTTATACAGAACATTCTGCCTGCCAAAACCTTAGAAAAACCTTAACATGAATTATCAGAGTTTTCCTACAAACAGAGATAGATTTTCGCTTTGTAGGAGACCAAGTTTTTTTCTCAGACGCGATCGTGCAACATGAATACTTTCGACTGAATTACTTGTCAGAATAGAGATTTCTTTACATGAAAAACCAAGCTTAATGTAGGCTGCAAGTTTTTGCTCAGCTGGAGATAAAGCCGGATATTGTTTGCCCAGTTTTTTTAAAAACCCAAGATGCAACTCTTCAAATCTCTTCTGAAAACTACTCCAGTCAACATTTTTAAATGAAGCTGTCATCTCCGAAATAATCTTGTTAAGTTTTATTTCCATCTTGTCTTTATCGCACTCAAGGAGCTTTTTCAGATCACGCAGTGTGTTTTTATGCATATCGTTTATATGCGAAAGAATCAGCGCATTCGAGGCCAGCTCGCGTTTTCGCTTATCCAGCATTTTTTTCAGCTTTACCGATTTTTCTGCTTCAGCAGCAATGAGTAAATCCTTTTGTTCATTCAGCTTATTAAGTTCAATATTCTGGCTTCTGATCAATTCCGCATTATTCTTAAGCTCCGAAATATCTCTCACATTCAGCACCAGCGCATTGATTGCCGGATTGTCGAAATGGTTCTGTCCGACGGCTTCCATCCAGATAAAACCTTTTGTTTTATGAATATGCCGGTACTGAACTTTCACCACTTCCTTGCAGGAACAAACTTTCAGATATGCCTGATTCACTTTTTCAACATCATCGGGGTGAATAACCTTTTCAAAAGGGCCCAGTAATTCTTCTTTCGTAAAACCGGTTACATCTGCACCGGCCTCATTCAGATATATCTGATTTCCGCATGAATCGAGCAGCACAAAAGAATCGTTTGAGTTTTGAATCATCAGACGAAAGATTTCTTCGTTCATCGGTAAATCAAAAACTGGAAGCACTTCAGCTGATGTCTGCTTCAACTCAGTATTCTCACATGCTTTACTCATCCGATAATTATTTCATCGGATATTAATGAGCCACATGTTGTAAATCGGGATCGTCCGGATTGTGTTTATGTCTGAAAAACACAGCAAATAATATTGCTACAACCAACGCATAGGCAGCAAACAGCAACCATATATTTTTCCAGTCGCGCATTCCGTTGGCATCGGTATAAAACTGCTGAATTATGTAACCGCTCAATGT
>Ga0209639_1001221_pt1 | contig 27526 bp, 16 predicted proteins | sample EPASupsiteHSE605_FD_187268 | JGI IMG/M metagenome (GOLD analysis project Ga0209639, IMG submission 187268) | Bioremediated contaminated groundwater from EPA Superfund site, New Mexico - Sample HSE6-05 (SPAdes) (version 2) | ecosystem: Environmental > Aquatic > Deep subsurface > Groundwater >... | reverse complement strand
AATATAGATAATCAGACTCCTCTACATTTAGCTGCTCGATATGGTCATCTTAGTATTGTTGAATATCTAGTTAATCAAAAAGCTGATATAAATGCAAAAAATATAGATAATCAGACTCCTCTACATTTAGCTGCTCGATATGGTCATCTTAGTGTTGTTGAATATCTAGTTAATCAAAAAGCTGATATAAATGCAAAAAATATAGATAATCAGACTCCTCTACATTTAGCTGCTCGATATGGTCATCTTAGTATTGTTGAATATCTAGTTAATCAAAAAGCTGATATAAATGCAAAAAATATAGATAATCAGACTCCTCTACATTTAGCTGCTCGATATGGTCATCTTAGTGATGTTGAATATCTAGTTAATCAAAAAGCTGATATAAATGCAAAAAATATAGATAATCAGACTCCTCTACATTTAGCTGCTCGATATGGTCATCTTAGTGTTGTTGAATATCTAGTTAATCAAAAAGCTGATATAAATGCAAAAAATATAGATAATCAGACTCCTCTACATTTAGCTGCTCGATATGGTCATCTTAGTATTGTCGAATATCTAGTTAATCATAAAGCTGATATAAATGCAAAAAATATAGATAATCAGACTCCTCTACATTTAGCTGCTCGATATGGTCATCTTGTGTTGTTGAATTCCTCAAGAGGAAAGGAGAAGAACAGAAACTGAGAGAAAAGTAAAAGAGACAAGGAGATTGTCGAATCTGACGTTTAAAATCAATTAATAAATACCACATTCAAAAACTGTGTATAAAGATACGAGAAACTAGATGTATAATGGAGAAAAGCAATTTCGGAGAAAATCGAGGGAATGATGTTTAATGATAATCTAGATTTGATGAATATTTGATGCTTTGGTGGGCTGGTATTAATTTTGAGGATAATCAGTGAAACCTTGTTTGGAATCGGTGAAGTTTTGCGGGAAAAAATGCCATGTTGGGTGGGATTATGGATTTGATGAATATTTGAAGTTTTGAGTAAAAATTCTTTTCGTAGGATATGATGGCGGTAAATGAAATACACAAGAAAACTAATGAGACTTGGGGAATCAGGAAAAACTAGATATCCAAAAATAATTAGAAATAAGAAGAGGAATACTAAAGATCTTTGCTAAAATAAGCCATAGAATGACTATTTCCAGTACTAAATACAGATATCCTTGTCTGATTCTACAAGCAATTCTGGTCTCAAATAGCCTAATTGGCTATTTGCATTCTCTAATGCAAAAAAACATTAAAGAGACGGGAATACAGACTACTTTAATTGAAAATGAAATACCTCCTGCTCACAAATAAAAGGTAAGTTCATAATAATACATATATATTGTAATAATCCAAACAAGGGAATGATATAATACTTGATTCATGGAAGAGATAATGACAATAATTCATTAAAATGGAAAAAGATTTTTTGGGAAAGGCAATTATTATGATGAAGAATTTGATGAAACAACCATGTAGCATCTCGTTTTTGGATTTAGAAGATCCTTCGCAAGCAGATAGCTATCATTATTATTCAGTGGTACCTAATCCATTATCATTGCAGATTATTTTCGACAGATTGTCAAGAGGCTCCTATTTAGATATAAAATCTTGGAAAAAGGATATTTATTTAATATATTCAAATAGTGTCCGTGCTTTTGGGCTTAATCATTGTAAATCAATTCTGTCTTCTCATTTAGTTTTTAGGTTTGAAAAGATGCTTAAAGAACTGAACATGAGGAATTATAGTGTTTGGTCAGCAGAATATTTGAATTATTCTACAAAAATGGCTCAATATATTCAAAAGAATACCAAAGTTCGGCGCAAAAAGACTATTAAACCAAAACAACAAGAAATCGTAAAACCAAAACATAAAGCTTCATACTTAACAGAGGTGAACAAGTTTTTAGAGGCATCAACAAGTTTGAATACAGCAAATGATGCAAAAGCAATGGCATATATTATTTCAAAGATGCAACCCGGTCTTATAAATGACGACTTCGACGTCAATGTACACATTGATGACATTAATCCAGAGACAATGTTACAACTAATAGAATACACTAAGAGCAGGTTCAAAGCACTTCACTATAACTACCCAGAGTAAAATTGTAAACGTTCATTATGATTGAAGATTGGAAGAAGCAAGTTATTGAGGATCTTGCAAACTTAAGGAAAACTGTGTCGCAAAAAGCTGATAAATCGATGATAGAACAGATATCTAGAAACCAAGAAGAAAAAAATCGGAAATCTATTTCATCAGATTTTGTATTAAAACCAAAGAGCATTACTGATCCGGAAAGAGTATGTAGGGAATGTGTTGAAAACGGAGAGATCGAATCCGCTTTTTTAACAGCTATTAGATATATTGAATCAATATCTGCAACAAAAGCGGATATTGAAAGCGTTGGAGACAAAGCCACAAGAGAATATGTTGAGTCATTATTTGAAAGACTTAGCGTTATTAACAGACAGCAAATAGCAGATGCCAACTCGACTTTGAGAGACACAATTGAAGCAAGGTTGAATGAACTTACTCATGAATTTGACTCGTTTTCCAAATCAATCGCTGAAAGAGTATCAAGATGTGAGTGTGCTGTTGCAGAAATGGAAGAATTCGTTTCTACAAATCAAGTACACACTCCTCCAAGTACACTTACACTAACAAACACACCCAATATCACTCCAGTCTCAAATAAGACACCAAGAAAAAAGCCATCCGCTTTATCTTTCTCCCAGCCCCTAAAAGGACAAAAAAGAAACGAAAGCAACCCTGACCTGCTGCTGTCAGCACTGACGATCAAGAAAAGACTTGTGTAAAAATAGAGTGTTCGGAAATTGAGAGAGATCTCACACAAATTTAATTATAATGTCGAAATGGGATCAATCCAAAAGGATTCCTGTTATTTCTTTTGGTTATCCTGTTAATGACAGTAGTCCTAATTGTATATCCGCCACAAGTCTATATGGGAAAGTCATTGTTGCATATGGATCTGGAGAAAAAATCGTTATTCTTAGGGGAGATTTCCGGTCTCCTTGTTTTTTATCATCTAATTGCGGTTACATAACTTGTTTATGCTTTGAAAGAATCGGATTTGGAATAGTTGCTTGTGACAATAAGGGGAATTGCATGATTTGGCAGTTTCGAGAGAATAATTGGTTTATTATGGATGTTTTTTGCTTTGGATCTATATCAAAATGTGTTTCATGGGTGTCTTCTAAAAAAATTATTGCATTATCAACAGAAAAGGGGTTAGGAATAATTAATTACTCTTCAAGTCTTTTTAAGTATGACTTACCAATCCGAAATTCTATCTATTGCAGCTTAAATGGAAATGGAACTTGTGTTTTATCCCACAATAATGATAGAATTCTTTCAATTATTAATGTTGACACAATGGATTCAATACTCTTAAAGCACCCTTATCCGATTGTCTTTTGTGATTTTCATTCTTTTCTTCCAATCTTTTTGACAATAACGAACAATGGAATTCTTAGGCTATGGGATCTCACTATTTCTGGTCAATACAATCAGCTTTTTTCCACTAAGTGTTCATTCAATGCTCGTTTTGTTATGAACATATCTTATAACTTTGAACTTTATGACTCAACTGAATCATCTTTTGCATATTTTAGCACATCAGGGAATCTTAACCAGTATTTTATGGATGAAAAGGGCACAAAAACGAAAGAGAAAGATTTTCTTTTTACCAAAACAAACGGAGAATTTTTGGTTGGGTGCTTTTCGTCTCTGGATCATAATGAACTCGTTTTTTTGAACAAGAACTCAATTGATCTACATCGTTCACAAGTTGTGCAAAAGTTTTCATTTCATAAGAGCAAAATCAAGCAAGGAGGTTTTTTCGGAAAAAGAGCTTATACTCTCGATGAATCTGGGGTTCTTATTTTTTGGTCATGGAGAATTGAAGATCCACAATCGATCATAGTTTCATATTCGGCTAAAACAGCAACATTGGATAACCTTGATACAATTGTTTTTCTTGAAGGTGATCAAATTAAATCATTTAGTATTGATACAAAAACGGTATCTCATCCAATAATTAGAATTAATGGAATACTTTTAAGGCATGTATATGTGAATAATACATTTTTTTTATTCTATGACGGAATGGTTAAATGGGAAGATAAAAGTTTACCTTTTACAACAACAATTTTTGATATTTCTCCATTATTCCAAAACTCATTCATTATAGTTGGATCAGATGGACAAGATATTAGTATTTATCTTCTTCCATTGCAAAAACGAGTTGGTTGTCAGAGAGCAGTTTCCAAAATATCTAACATTTCTGTTGTTTCAATAAATCAGTTTTTTGTTCAAACGCCTTCATCTATTGAACATTGGTATTGTTATAAAGATTGTTTTGTCATGGTAGGCGAGATTCTTATCACAAATCATCTGAGGTTTTTATATGATTCATGTCTTTTTGGAGGAAGAATTTTATTATACAGCGATAAAGAAATAATGTTTTGGAACTCAGATCTAAAAAGTATGGAATTTAATGAAAAAATATCAAATATATACTATAATAATGAAGGTGATTTGATGATTGTATTCAAAGACTATGTTGAAGTATATCCCTTATCCGTTTTTGATTTATCAAGCTATAATAATGGTCAAAAAGATTTTCCATCAATTCAGCAAATTGAGTTTTTTAAATCCATTGTTTCTCCATATCTATACCTTTACCAAGCAACCAGTAATCAACAAACAATTTTTACTACTTTTCAATCTCTTTTATATTTCAGAGGATCTAATCAATGGTCAAGAAATAAATCCGATATATATCCTATTCATCCAAACTGTTTTTTTGAAGGAGAAAATATGTCCAATCTTCCACTTGAGTATCTAGAAATTCACAATTATTTTACTACAATTGATATTTATGGACTTAGATTTCTATATTCGATTTACAAAACAAAAATCCCTCCAAGCCAAATATGTTTGTATTTTATGTTTTCATCTTCACAAAAATTAATTACTGATGAAATTCTAAGTGAAATTAATATATCAAGGTTCCTAGATTACTGTTTTCCTTTAACAATTACCAGCCAAGATTTGTTTATTAGTTTAGTTAAAATATCTTTATCTAATTCTTGGAAACAGTTTCATGATGTTGATGCTTTGATTTTGTATTATGCTTCAATGAATATGAACAAAACAATTGCAGCTCTATACGATAGCTTGGGTGATTCCCAAAGAGCCACTTTTTTTAAGAATGATTTTTCTCAAGATAAATGGAAACAAAAAGCCCTTAAGAATGCATATTCAGCTCTATCTCATCATAAATATGAGGTATCATCAGCTCTCTATCTCATAGCTGGTGATTTTTCATCGGCATTCTCAATAATAAGTGGATATCTCCAAAACCCAATTACATTGTTTTTAGTGTTACGGCTTGTATACGGATCATTATCTGATCCTTCTTTTCTAAAATGCTCCGGAAATATTAATTGGATTGATGATTTTCACCCAGTAATGGTATCATTATTACTGAATCCAAATAATGGAGTGGAGGGGCTGAAGAAATATATTTTGGAAAAACCAAATAGGAGTAGCATTTTTGGTGATTTAAGCATTGGTTTATTCCAAATATATGAGTATATTTCTGGATCAATTGCAATATCGAATGAATTATCTTTCAAATTACTTACAGAAGGTTGTGCTCCATTAGCAAATTTCTTACAAGATTATGCCGAAAAAACACATTCTCATAATGATAAAGTTATTCCGAAATCGAATAGTGATGATGATGTTTTTGGATATACAATGAATATATCTGATGAATATGAAGAAGAATTTGAAATAATTAATAATACTGAATTCGATATTTTCCAGAGATTTTTTATGTTACAAATTGAGTTTTTTTCTGGTTTTTATGAGTGCTATAATAAGGATCATTTTATTTTTTCTTATCATTTTGGAGGGTTAAGTTTTTGTTTTAACAATTCCCCAAAAGAGTATCGATCTATCTTATTAACGACAATCTCTGAAATGCTTGATTATTTTTCTTTTAATAGTGTGAGAAGCCTTCATCTTTTTCTTGAACCCAATACTCAGATAAGTCTAACAACAATGATTCACAAAATGTATATGTTCCAACAAATTAACTTTGATTGTCCATTTCTGCTCTCCACCCACTATGTTATTCAAAACTCGGAAAATGATTCAGTATTATCTGTTCTGTTTTCCTTATTAGTTTTGAGTCTCTTTTTGCGTGATAGACATTTGTTATTATGTGTATTAGGTATTCAAGATAAAAACCTCAAAAATATCGAGATTGGCAATTCTCATCAATCATCATGCTTTGATATAACAAAAGCATCTGATTCGTATCCTTTTTTACATATGCAACTAGTTCCAAGCGAATCATCATCACACTATTATGTTGATAGATCCAGGATCATTTTTATAATTATCATCCTTAGGTCTTTTTTAAGTATATATAATGAGATAAACACAAATAAATTTAAAAAAATGAAAGATATTTTATATGATTTATTGAAGTCTTTCCAAGATTCTTTGATTAACATTCAAATCGAATGTGATTGCGAACCTTTTGAAATAATACCCAACTATGTAGGGAAAACAGAGTTTGAATCATGGTTTTGTCAGAGAATGAAAGATGATTTGGGTTTCTTTGATAGTTTGAATAGACAAAGTATGAAAAAAATGTACTCATCAACGGTAATACGAAATGGAAAATTCTATCTAGATTCCTCAATTCATACCATGGAATTTCAATTTCAAATCTATGGAATATACTCTAGTATTCTACCTAATAATAACTTTATAGTTCACTCTGATGAGGGGCTCTTTTATTTCAAAAATTCATTTGAAAAAATTCGTGGTTTCCAGCAAAACGAATATGATCAAATCAGATTTATTGTTCCTCATCCCAGTTTTGATCTCTTCATTTCAGTTTACAATTGTTCTATAAAACTCTTTGATCAAAATCAAAGAGTTGTTACAGATTTTCGCATATCATATGATGAGAAGATTTCACATGTCAAGTTTTCTCCCAATGGAACACGTATTGTTGTATGTTCGTCTCATATTTTTGTATTTGCTTTGGATATTACAAAATCCATCCATGAAAGTGTGTTTTGCAAAAAACTGATTCATCAAATTCAATGCATTGAATGGATGAATGAAAACTCAAAATTGGTTTTTTCATTTGTAGATTCGAAGGCACTAAGTGTTTATAATACCCTTTCAAATACAGTATCATCAATTGAGTATCCGAAACTTAATGGCAATATTGACACAATAATATTTGATAATATAAATAATGTTGTATTAATTACAACTGTAATTGGAGAAATCTTGGCATGTGATCCTTTAAATGGATTTCTACCATATTATAGCTTTATTACTGATACTACTATTTTATCAATCCAATGGTGGAAAACAACAATGATTTTAGTTTTATCAGACAAAACACTAATAGGGTTTAGTTCAAGAGACCCCATGCATCGAGACAAACTTTCCCTGCCTTGTCAAGTTAAAAACCTATGTATTATTCATGACAGTCTAGTATTCACCAGCAATGACTCAAATGAACTTTTTATTATTCACACAAAATAGAATAAATTTGTTATTTTTCATTTCTTTCTTGAAGTACTTCCTTTTCCCTTATAATCCGTGAATACGATGGAAACCAAATTGCCTTAAGAAATCGAAATAGGGATTCTGGAAGTAAAGCAGAAATCACAGATACAGTCAGATTGCAATATGGTAAATAGCTGGTAAAAACATTCTGAGGAACATGATACATATCAGGTATGTAAGAATTAAACGAACCATATGGTAATATCAACAAAAAGAACAAAAATATGGATAAATAAATCCCAAGAAATAGATATACATTCCAATGGTGTGATCGAATACCAGATTGAATATTTGCCACTAGTACAATACTTATAAATAATGATAAACCAGCTGTTTTAAATGATCCTCCAAACCCCAAATCATCTTGAATAACCAACCCTGGTAAATAATAATTCAAATAAAACAAGAGTACTGATTGAAGAATTACATTCAAAATCTCTAATGTAATCCTCCATGAACTCATGTATCTACCTGCTCTGGCTTCAATATATAGTTGTGGGTGTATCATCATGGATTTGGGGCTAACATCTTGTTCGAACCATCCAAATATAATGGGAGGAAACACAGTCCAAACAATATTATATGTGGATAACAAAAAATCATCATATACAGTTGTTGGACTAAAATTAGTGAAAAACACAAACCATATTTGGGGGAATGTAAGCAAAATATTCTTTGCAATCATATATAAAACAACTCCAGAAATCCTAACTAAAGATAATCTTCCATGAACACAAAGAAGACGCTTCAGATGTTTGAATCTGGTAATCGCAAAATCAGAATTACCAGCTGCTTGATGTCCTTCTCTGCCAAAAACACCAATTCCAACATGAGCGGATTGAATCATCCCTACATCATTTGCTCCATCACCAATTGCTAAACATACTTTGTCAGTATTTTCCCTCATTACCTCTACAACTTTTGATTTATTGAATGGGCTCATTCTAAAACAAATGACTGACCTACACATGTCACCAGCTAAAACCAGTAATTCACAATCATTTTCAATAATATCTTCCAAAGATGATGGAGACAAAACGAGTACTGGTAATTTTGATTGGATTAGCTTTTCTCTCAGAGCTGCCCTTTCTTCATTCCCCAAACTGGTGTGAATGATTAATTCATTCCTTTCTGTTATAACATTAGTAGATCTACCAATAGAGATTGCAGTCTCCATTTTATCGCCCGTTAAAACCCAAATTTTTATTCCCATCCTCGATAAAAATGCAATTGTTTCAGCAACATATGGTTGTAGCTCATCTTCAATAGCCAAAGCACCGAGTAATATGATATCATGTTCTATTAATGAACCTATTTGGGCCATTTTTTCATCTCTTCGAACAATTTCTAATGATGCTTGATCATATTCAGCTTTCCATTGATCATATTCATCTTGATCGATTTCTCTAAATCCACATACAAGTGTTCGAAGGCCCTTACATGCAAATGCATTAACTTGATTCTGGATTTCACTAATATTATCTTCGGAACTTGATGAACTAGCCATGGAAAACATAACTGAATCTGCCCCTTTAGTATAACATATGATCTTTCCATTTGGATCTCTAACAATAACTGACATCCTTTTCCTATCTGAACTAAACTCAATGGTTGCAAGATGTTGATACTCAATTAAATCCTCATTAAAAGAAATCTTGATGATTCCATGATCTTTTGAAATCAGTTTTGCACCAATATCTGAACTTGATCTTATCAGTGCTTCTTCGTCTGGGGATTCTGAGGAGAATCCATTTTGAGTAAAAACAACAGAATTGCATAATGTGATACACAAGTATATGCTGTTCACAAAACAATCTGATGAAAGCAAAGATGATACAACTTGTGAATCATGGGTATTATACACATTCCCATTTGTGAAAAACTGTACGAACTCCATTTTGTTTTCAGTTAAGGTGCCTGTTTTGTCAGAAAAAACATGATTCACCATTCCAAGTTCTTCATTTAAATTTGAATTGTTGGGTCTACAAAACCCTAATTCTGGATCATACATTTCCAAATCAAGCTGGAAGGTCCATCTTTGGAAAAATCTTACAAATTCTATTGTTACATATAAAGATATTGGAATCATATATGACAATAACAAAGCATATGAGGTTACGTTCTCAAACATATTCACTATAAAATCTTTTGGTTTAACCCAATTAAAATCAAAATCCTCATCCATATAGGTGCCTGCAATACCAAGAGCAAATGTAAGTATCAGGTTAACAATAAAGTCGCCTGCAATCAGATTGTTAAGCTTTCTTTCGAGATGTGACGTTTTGTGAGGTGGTTGCCTCTGGTTTTGAATAATTCTTGTGTCATGGCCAGTATATAATGATATCCCTATAATCCATTTAGTGTTCTTGAGAAATGTTCCTCTTAATAAACAATTTTTAATGCCAAATGAAAAGGATTCGGTGCCAATATCAATCCTTCCATCTAAATTATTCAAATCCTTGCATGGCATTGGAATGGATACTGTTGCACCTTTGTATAACGGTAAATCTCTGGTTTCCATGAGTATCTTCCTTTGTTTTAAAGCAGTTTCTCCATTAAGGTTCACCTCATTGACATAGCAAGTGCCTTCATCTTCAGACGATGCAATAACAAGAAGATCTGCTGGAATTTCATCATTGTTCTTTATTCTAACAATATCACCAGGTGTAATAACATAACTTGGTCTTGAAACAAGTTTTTGGCCCCTTAAAACATCAAATTTGCTTTTGTTGCTCTTTTGGTCATTGAAATACCGAAATAAATCTTCAACCAATGCTTTCATCATTGATATTAAAATGACAAAAACAAGAGGAAATACCTGTACCCATGGAACAATAGGAGACCATGGCATAAAACCTATTACTGCCATTAATAAAAAATACAAATTGGCAATCCTTTTAAAATTCTCTAGAATCGTCAATGGAACAAAATTTAATACAGTATATCGGGTAGTTTTAACATAGTTGTCGGCTTGAATTCCTTCATCAACATGTCGAAACCCAACTTTAAAAACATTCATTTCATATAAACAAATGTCCGATAAAAGCACCGTGATTCTATTGTCTTCTAGATGTGAGCAAGATATTGCTAAATCCATTAGCGAAATCTCTAGTATTCCATTTTCGTTATTTCCCCAGAGCGAACATGTTTTTTGTCATATCTTTGGTGATAATTGGGAAATAGAGCCGAATAGAGTTGTTATTGTTGTGGAACCTAATGAAATGAATCTTAATTTCTTGTATGATGAAGAAAATGGACTTCTAACGGATTTGGATAATAAGAAGATACAATGGTTAATAGTTGACAAAGAAGAAATTAATGTCGATATAATTAGTGATTTTTTCATGCAAAATTATCAATCAATAAGCAGTGAATCTGAAGATGAATACAAGACTCAAAAAGAACTAATTAAAGAGTACATGAAATGATTAAAGTATTAGATATTGTTGGTATTAAAGAGTTGTTTAAAACATATTTTTAAAATGGATGATACAAATGGAGAAAAATATTCTTTAGTAGATGAAAATCTTTTGAAATTAGAAAATAGCGAAGAAATTGAGCCAAACAAAGTCATTCCTCCTCCTCCTCAAAATATTCCTCCGCCACCAGTTAAGATTCCACTTCCTCCTCAAAATGTGCCCATGCCACCTCAAAGTCCTCCAAATCCACCAAAGGATCCTAATATGATTCCTCCTCCGCCACAAAATATCCCCCCTCCCCCTCAAACTCGACCAGCACCACCATCAACAATTCCTCCGCCACCGCAAAATATTCCCCTTCCCCCTCAATCACAGCCAGCCCCACCAAAAATGATACCCCCACCTCCACAGAAACCACCGTTGCCTCCAGCTACATCAAGTCCAAAATCACAAACAGAAATTACAGAAGAAGCTCCCACTTCGCCAAAAGAAAAGCCTCACTCTCCTGAAAAAATACTAGGAAGACCACCATTGCCCAGAAAGGCAAATACGATTTCTTTTAGCAACCCTATTACATCAGATCTTCCTCCTCCCCCTCCCCCTCCTCCACCCCCGCCTCCTCCTCCAGTAGAAGAAGAGATTCCAAAAGTACAGAATAGCCAATCTAAGTATGTATACGTTGATATTCCAGATGATACTCCAACATTAGATGATGTTCTCACATTTCCTATTTCAAACTCAACACCCACAAAGGTAATATCACCCAGAAAACTGGCAGCATATAACAATGTTGAAATAAGAGATGTGAAACGAATGATAAAAACTTTCGGCGAATCTCATATCAGTATCATGAATACCATTGAACAGGAATCTCTGGAAAAATATCGAAGAGCAATTGAAAGTAAGTGTTCTTTCTTCCATGATAATAGGATGATAATTGATAAAGCGCCATACGGTGATGTTGATATTGAAACAAATGAGGATTTTGATGAAGAAGGGTCATGGAGACTCTTTGCTCAGAATTTAAATGATGAAGAACTTATTGCTGGCATACAAAACCTTGAAAGAAAACTGCCTGTTATTATTGGACAAATTAACAAACTCAGAGATTTGAAGCGAAATTGGCAAGAAAAGGTGAATTCTCTCAAGAATCAAATCCTCGGAATGCAACTTTAGTTTGAGTCTAAATTAATCGTTACTATGATTTGGGTTTTAAACATCATCAGTCAACTACTTTTAGGAACTGAGATATCTTTTATTTTTTTTGGGAGAAGATTCGGCGATGTTGAAAAATTTGGGTTTGGAATTTTGTTTGGTTTCTTAATTGGAAATATCGAGTTCTTTATTTTGTCAATTCTTATAGGAATGAATGTGTTTCATTGCATTATTCAAATTATTGTATTCTTTGGGATTGGATGTGTTATGAATATAAGAAGGAGGAAAAGAGAAATTTATAGTATTTCCTTTCCTAGCAAATTAGTGTCGGTGTTTTATATATTTATGATATTGATATTGTTTTATATTATCAATGGCGCTTATTTTCCAAAAAATGGAAGAATTATGAATGTATGTTTTTGATTTTGTGATACTAACACACAGGCTCTTTACCCTGACTTTAATGAGGACTTGGCTTTGTTCTCGTCTTTTTGCCGAGGAGTTAACTCGAACAGGATTGGATCATGGAAAATTAAGCATCCTTTCCAATCTGGAGTTATTGCATATACCAGATGGATGCCTGCTTTTCAATCATATAGTTTGATTATTGGGTATTCTTCTGAAAAATATGCTTTTGTTATTCCTTCGGTATTTCTAGTCTTTTCTTTTATCTGCATTATATATACAATATTCCATTTTTATTTAAAGACTGAATTATTATCAATTCTTGCCATTATCTGTGTCTTTACTATAGGGGGATTTGGATGGTTGGGATTCTTTTCACTTGAAAGTAGAAAGGACCCTAGTTGTGATTATATAAAAAGTTATAGTTCAAAATTTAAAACTGGATGGGGAAACATATTATTACATTGTTTTTTATCTCTCAGATCAACTTTGTATTCTTTTCCACTTATAGTGTCATCAATTAGCTGTTTGATTACTTATGTTTCTTCCAACAAACATTCATCAAGTGATACTCGAATTCTGAAACTCTCAACTATATTAATATCTTTGATATATATAGTTCACAAAGACATCTTTTTGCCTTCATGTTTATTTATGGCATTTTTCTTTATTATTTCTTATAGAAACAATTTAATCATAATTCATGACTTAATTTCGGCATTTGTTTTATTCATCTCAGTATTATTCCTTCAGATAGTGTTCTCGCCTTCAAATGTTTTCCCCAAATATGAACCAATATGGGTTCATTATAGTGAGAATGGTTATTTTTTTGCCCCTTTTCTCTTTTTCATCAATTCAATTGGGCTTTATTTTGTTCAATTTGTTATCTCACTATTTTTCATTAAAGATTTTTCCATGAGATTATTTTTTGTTCCTTCTATTGTTTCTTTAATATATGGATTGTTATTTTCCTATACTAATCCATATTATAATATGTGTGTAATATATCCACTATGGTCAATCATTGCTGTTTCCGCCATTTTCTCTGGGGCTATAAACATTCTGAGACTTATTAAAGATGATGAAAAAAGAGGTGCAGTTTTTTCTTTGTTTACCATTGTTCTCTTCCTAAATGTTTTTTCTGGTTTCTTGAGTATAATCAAGAATATCAATCAAACAAAAGAGATTCAATGTTGGGAACATAGAGATGCTTCAGAGTGGATTAAAAAACATACCACGATCAATGATGTTTTCATTAGCTATTATTCTCCGTTTGAGCTAGTATCATCAATAACTGGGAGGTGTTTGTTTTCGGTAGATTTAAAATCATCGAAAAATCTCCTTTTTGGTACGAATCGATTTGATATTGTTCGAGATCTTATGATCAATCCAAACACCACATCAAATGTGGCTGGAATAGTAAAGTTTTATGTTGAATCCAAAGAAGTACCTGAACCAATGCACTTAAAAAACTTTGATCAAGAAAAATGGAAAAGAGTGTTTAAAAACGATTTAATAAGTATTTACAAGATCCTTTCATAATATTGAAAATAGAATTGAAAGAATATTGATTAGTAATAATCTACTATACTGAAAATCATATCTAATAGTTTGACTAGATATTTTTTCGTAGCAATACCTTGGTGAGTAATAATTATAATTGTACGACTGTATTGATGCTACTTCAGATATTGAAACATTGTTTGAATATATCAATGATCCTGAGAATAGTTTTGATGGTATATGCTGTATCAATGAATGAGATATTGAAACAGACCCGGCGAAAACAAAAAATAGAATTTGATTATTTTTTGAAAGTAAACATGATTCGAAAGTGATTGTTGTTTTTGTGTTAATATAAAACACACCCTCGGTTGTCTTTGATTGATAATTATTGAACACATTTAAATTTTTGAAATAATAACTACCAGAAGTAGCTGTGACAGAAACATAAAGGCAGGTGTTTGAACCTTTGTTGTTGCTGAATGTTGAAAACATTACATCCAATGATTTTGGTGAAACAAACACAAATCCGGAATGATAATCAACACAATTGTCAGATGAATTGCACATATAAAGCATTTGATTTCCACGATAAATCTGGCATGGTTGTGATCTATCAGAATACTTTTGAGATGGACACTGTGCTAGTGATAAAAGAGAATAATGGTTTTCTGTCGAATCGGATACATCAATGTACCCAAATTCATACCTGTAAGTTGGTGATGTAAAACAATTGAAGGCACAAACAGAATAAAAACCAATCTTTTGCGATACAAACCATATAACTCCACCATGATCGTTTGCACTGCAATTATAAAAAACTGACTGGCTAATTTTCATCTGGATTCCTGCATTAATTACTGAAACAACCCCGCCCTTCCCTGCCCGAGAAAACGTTCTAGAAAAATAACAATCATCAATATCAATATTTAGATTTATATGTGCCTCGTTCTGACTAAGGCAATTCAACTGTGATAAACACACAGCAAAAAAACAAACAAACATTTTGTTTATTGTTCAGAAAAAAGACAATACATAAATTCATCTCACAAGTCAGTGATTTGACTAAGAAAATTGAAAGAAAATATGATACTAATCAGAATAAATGGGGTGTATTTAGGATTATTTACTGCAATTTAGCTTCGATTTCAAGGAGCTTAGCACTAAGTTCTTGTGGGAGATGGTTTCCGAATTTAGCATAATGGTTTGTCTTGACATCTTCAAGTTCGCGCTTCCATCCTTCGACATCTACGGCAAGGAGTTCCTTCATTGCTTCTTCAGAAACGCCATCTGGGCGTGGGATAGCATCGACTGTTGGCATGAATCCGATTGGTGTTTCAACAGCTGGAGCTGTTCCGTCGCAACGATCAAATATCCATGTTAAAACTCTTGAGTTCTCACCATATCCAGGCCAGAGCCATTTGCCTTCTGCTGACTTGCGGAACCAGTTAACGAAGAAGATCTTTGGAAGGTTCTCTGGAGTTGTTTGTTTGCCAATGTTAAGCCAGTGTTGGAAGTAGTCGCCCATGTTGTAGCCACAGAATGGAAGCATGGCAAATGGATCGCGGCGGACTGAACCAACCTTGAGGTCTAGAGCGGCAGCTGTAATTTCTGAACCAACGATGGATCCCATGAAAACACCATGAGCCCAGTCAGTAGCTTGATGAACAAGTGGAATAGTTGAAGGACGGCGGCCACCGAAAAGGATTGCACTGATTGGAACTCCTGCTGGATCTTCCCATTCGGGAGCAACAACTGGGCACTGTTTAGCTGGAGCTGTGAAACGAGCGTTTGGATGAGCTGCTGGCTTTTGAGCCTTGTTAGCCTTATCTTGAACCCATTCGTTACCGTTCCAATCAATAAGCTTAGATGGAGCATCATAACCAATCTCCTCCCACCAAACATCCATATCTTCAGTCAAACCAACATTGGTGAAGATAGTGTTCTTATCACATGATTTCATGGCATTGTAATTAGAATGAAGAGATGTACCTGGAGCAACACCGAAGAATCCGGCTTCTGGGTTAATGGCATAAAGACGGCCATCTTTGCCGAATTTCATCCATGCAATATCATCTCCAACGGTTTCTACCTTCCATCCAGGAATTGTTGGAACAAGCATAGCAAGGTTTGTCTTTCCGCATGCAGATGGGAAAGCAGCTGTGATGAACTTGGCAACACCTTGTGGGTTTGTGATCTTCAAAATGAGCATGTGCTCAGCAAGCCATCCTTCATCACGAGCCATAACTGAGGCAATACGAAGAGCAAGGCATTTCTTACCAAGGAGGGCATTACCACCATATCCTGAACCGAATGACCAAATTTCTCGGGTCTCTGGGAAATGAGAAATGTATTTCTTTTCAATTGGAGCGCAAGGCCATTTTCCACCATCTGTTTGTCCTTCTTGAAGAGGAGCACCAACTGAATGAGTACATGGAATGTATTCACCATCAGTTCCAAGAACATCAAGAACCTTAGCACCAACACGAGTCATGATAGACATGTTAACAACGACGTATGGAGAGTCTGTGATTTCAACACCAATCTTAGCAATATTTGATCCAACTGGTCCCATTGAGAATGGAATGACATACATTGTGCGTCCCTTCATGCATCCGGCATATAATCCTCTCATTGTGTTCTTAAGTTCATCTGGATTGATCCAATTGTTTGTTGGGCCAGCTTGTTCTTGAGTTTTACAAGCAATGTATGTTCTGTTTTCAACACGAGCAACATCAGATGGATCAGAACGGAATAAGTAGCATCCTGGGCGCTTTTCTTGATTAAGGGTGGTAGCTAAACCAGCATCAACCATGATTTTGATCATTCTGTCATACATTTCTTGTGAACCATCAGCAACTTCAATGCTATCTGGAGTAACCATTGCAGCAACTTCTTCAACCCATGAGCGAAGGCGTAAGTGTTTTAATTCGCTAACTTGCATTCTAAACACCAACTATAAAAGTGAAGTGAAGAAATGACCAGTTAAAACTCAAAGTTCATAGAAAATATAAGACCAATCATTTCACAATTATCTTTGATAGTTTTGACTTCAAATCATATCAAACTTTGAATATAATGTTTAATTTTTCTGTTGTATTCAAAAAATAACCAATTATTTTTCGAAAAGGAGAAATTAACAAGGAAAAAGGGTTAGGTTTTACGATAATAGGACGATTATTGCCTGGACAAATTCCTAATTGAAAGTGATGGATTGTTGATCTTTGCTTTTTGGTTCATGCTTATAATTCTAACAATTTCATTCCATTTAATTTGAGGAATATTGTTTTCTCTCAAAAAAACAATGTATTCCTTCATTTTGTTCTTGGAAATCGCATTTAAATCTATTAAAGGGTTGAGTTCAACAATTCTTGATGGATTTCTCTGTATTAATGCAAAAACAAAATCAAAAAACTCGATTTCTGATTCTTTGACAAGGCCATTATAATAAAAGCCTTCGATAATAACATCATCAGGGAGTAATTGAAGTAACTGCGGTGGTATTTTGGATAAATGTGAGCATATAAATGCAAACTCTTCTTGATAGGATTTTTTCGCCTTAGATTTCGTTAAACACCTAAAAATTACATTTTTTGTATTTAAATCTCCTTGGTGAATCGCATCGATTCCACGCATAACGCTTATATTACCAAGATTACTTGCCAAATAATACATAGGATAATAATGCTCACATGGGATATCAACTTGCTCACCCATCGATATCTTGATCAATTTTGGAAACAGTTCTTGCTCATCTTTGAAAAAAAAATCAAATTCACGAAGCTTTCTGTCATCATTCAGGAAATTTTTAATTATTGGAGATACTATTTCTGCTTCAACAAGAGAACATAGATAAGAAATGTTTAAAAAGCGGATTTTAACGCTATCAACGAGAGAGAATAACGAAGTCGAATTTTGCAATTCCATTTACAAATTGTAAATTCATTTAATCAACCTGTTCAATCACTTCAAGCTCTCTATTGATCAAATCAAAGGATATCTTATTAATCTGGAAATAGAACTATAAATATTTAATAAAAATTTAATGAACTGAATTCTTTGGTTGAACTTAATGAAAACAATGTGGGTTGAGAGTAAAATCATTCAAATGTTTTCCAGTTCAGAACAATGAATATATACATATTAAAACTGAATGTTCCGTTGATTTTTTAAGGAAAAATGTAATATAGTATAGTCGCAATGGGGATCAGAAAGCTAGAAACAATTGTTTATTTTGGAAATAATTCCAATTTTTAATAAATATCTCTTTGATAGATATTGTTTTATGATTAATAAACATAATAATGATATTAATGCAGGTTTAATATTGGATCTATGCTCTTCTAATCAAAGATATCCGCAAATTATTCATGAATGAGCGGGAATTTGAGTTTTTTCATTCAACTTTGTGCCTTTATTTCTCAATGGACACCGAATAAACAAATACATTTCGAATAATTGGGAATATTTTTACCATATCTATGCCTAATATTAATGAAATACAAGCCCATTAGTTGAAATCTGATCAAATACTATGTTTTTTAATCTCATTTCTCGAGTTCAATTTTGATTCTGATTTCAAAGATATATGCATAAATCATCAATAATAATGATTGGATTATTAAATATCGCAATTTATTTTTTCTTATTCCCAGAGCTATCAGCTTCATTAATAATATCATCAAAACAAACTCAATATTAAATATCCAAAAAGTAGATTAGTCTATTTCAAATTTGTAGTATCATAAGAGACTCAATATGATTCATAAGTGTATTCATTGATAAATCTTTGTTTTAAGTTGAGTGATCAAACTCAAAATATTGCTCGTTCTGGAATAAAGAGAGAATACCTATGATTAGAAAAACTTAAATCCAATCAGTATACATATCATTATTATGTTTATTAGTCAAAAAACTTTTATGGAAAGTGATATTATGACCAAATTTTTCCTGTCCCCATTGCAAACATAGTAGAATATTATTCAATTTGATAATGCCAATCTTAAGAATTTCAATTCAATAATATCCATAGAGGATCTATTATATACTGTGTGATTATCATTTCCCTAATCAACAATCTTCAAAACCAAATGACATTTGATCTAAAAAATCATTAAAAACATGAATCCAAACCAATCATCAATTAGGAATAAACCCCCCCAAATAAATGTAGTGAATATTAGGGTTTATAATCCGTGGAATGAACGGGGCGGGTCTTCTATTATCGAATCATCGAGGAAAGGAAACGATTATGGTAATAAACCACAAAGAGCTTCACAGCCAATTGTTCCACATCCTTATAACATCTCATTAGGACCACCAAGGAAGCCTATAAATAGAACTTTCCCTGATAGACATCCATTTGTGGTATCATTAATTCAGAGCATTGAAAATTCTGGTCATACCGTTTTTGATGAAAAGGCCAGGGAAATTTTAATATCGCATCTAACTAAACAATTATATAAGTGGATATTTGGCATTGCTAACGTTGCGCGAGCCCGAAAAAATGTTGGTATTCCAATTCCACAGCAGTATACTAGTTTTGGGTGGCACAACGAATCAAATCGAACTCTTGAGTATTCATTTATTAGAGAATATTTGAACCCTGATTTATACAATGAAGAGAGATTTTCTAATTATAGACCATACATTGTAAAGAAACCAACCACATACACAAATTACCAATTTGATGAAAATAGCCGCGAGAACGTACAAAGAAAGAATTTAATTACCAAAATCACACAATTGGCAATCGAAAGAATTCAACAACTGCCAGATTTACCACCTGGTCAAACAAAAACAAATAGTTTTAGTATCCAGACAACTTTAAATTTGCCACCATCTTTAAAAGGGATTGACGATCTAATGAAGAAGGGTGTTTTTGAAGATAAGATTAAGACAAGAGAGGGATCAATTTATGATTTGATTTTCTATTTCGAACAAGAATCATTGCGAAATGATATAAAGGGTAATATCCAAACCTCTTTGCAAGACTTTGTGACAACTTTGAAGAAAAATCAAAACAAATAAGTAAATCAACAGCAATTTGTTATGCTACTTTCTAAGAGAAAGTATACTCTTGACAACCAAATCCAAATGATTACCATTAGGTGAGTTATACTATGAATCCTAATTTAGAATTGATTATTTAATCACTCAAGAATCAGAATATATATCACTCACAAGGATTTGACACCAACCATGATTGGGGGTTCTTTATAAATAGTCTATCGGATAATGTAAAACTGTTATAAAAATATTCCCAAACAAATTGGCTCTAGAATTAATATATTTACAAAAAATATTATTAAGAAATCGAATTTGAGAATAAAAATATATTTTCTGAAGAAAATTCTTTTAAAAATTCTGATAAATGTTTTACTTAATTGATAATCAGAAAAAATTGAAGACAATATTTGTTCAACCAATTAAATTTGAAAGCCCCATTTATCAGTTTTTCTCAAGTTTTCTGATTACCAATATCTAATTGAAAAACCCCTATAAAAATACCTTTAAGAAATATTGAGACCAAATTATAGAAAAATTGAATTCATATTATCACTTCATTTTTCATAATGGCCAAAAATGCCTTATTCTCTACCAACAAGCCCCATTCAAAATCATTATTCTCAAAGGAGGAGGACCAACTTTTGCTAAAGCTTTTTGAGGTATATCCAGCTCAGTGGAAATTGATATCCCATTTTATGCCAGGTAGGAACCCAAGACAGTGTCATGATCGGTACACCACGTACTTAGATCCATCAGTTTCAACAAAAGAATGGACAGAGGAAGAAGATATAGCCTTATTCCAGAGAGTAAAAGAGCTTGGAGCAAAATGGGTGAAAATATCACAGTATTTCCCTGGGAGAACAGACACAGCTTTAAAGAACAGATACAATACACTATTAAGGCGCTTCCAAAAAGGGGCAAATACGGACTTCAATCAATCATATGAGAAAGTACTTTTCCAGAAAGTATTCTATGGAACAAACACAGTTCAACAAACAATAACAGAGCAGAAGCCAAGGCTTGTTTTGCCAACAGTCCAGCTAACCTGCGATTTGCAAAAGGAAAATCCAAGTACATTTGATGAAAGCCCAAAATCAGACAGAAACCAGATGGACTACAACGAACAATCCGAAACAATGGATAGTTTTCCTATATGGGAGTCCAATTTCATAGACCAATCTGATTTCCTTGTATGGTAATACCCTTTTATTAATAAATTTTTCAACCACTAGTTTTATGTACGAACCAGAAGATATTTTCGTTATCGATCAGCCTGCTTGGTCTGTGGAGCCAACTGGTACACCGATGAGCTCCATTTCATACTCTACGGATGGAACTAAAGTTGTTTATTCCAATGAAAATAATCAATTAATTATTATTAACTCGTTGGATGGCCAATATGTTCAAAAACTTGCCCAGACATACACAACAAACCCTACTATTATGTGTGCTTTTCATCCAATTCAGGATAATTTGGTACTTCAGACATGTAAGGATGGTTTCATTTTTTTACACAATCGCAATACCAGTGAAATACAGAGCATGAACAGACATTTAGGGAGTAATATTGTAGGAGCTGATGTTGATCCGTTCGGAGAGAGTTTCGCAATTGCATGCGCCGATGGTTCTATTCGGATTCACGATTTTGAATCTCTTCAAAGAACAAAAGCTCTTGTAAAAATGACAGGAAGGGCTTCTGGGTCTCAGAATGCGGCAATTCATGATATTCTATATCATAGTGAAGATTCCAATTTAGTTTTATCAGCTGTGGGTAATGATAGAGTTCACATATGGGATGTTAGATCTGGGAATTCCGAAAGATGCATAATTGGTCCGCATATACGAGGAAAAGGTTTGGCTATGTACGACAATACTGTAGTCACCGCATCTTTCCGAGATATTAAAATGCTTGAAATGTGGGATTTCGGCTCATCTAAAAAGATTAAAGAGTTATCAAGTGGGATTAATCTTAATGCTGTATCAATAGCCAAGAATGGTCTTGTTATGGCAATATGTTCTCATGCTTTGAATAATCTTCAAGTTCTTGAATATACCAGTCAACAGTCTATTGGCCAGCCTTCTCCCATCAAGAACCAAATAATTACATTATCTATCTCTCCCTATGGAACATCAATCATATGCGGATCAGAACAAGGTGATGCTGCCTGTTATATGGTTCGAGTTAAACAGTGATTTGTTTTTCTTTTTTTTACGATAAAAGTGATAAATTCCCATCTATCATTAATACCCATAATAATCCAGATATTGCATCAAATATTGGTGAAATAATTCGCCACTTGTGTATTGGCCAATCAAGAATGTGCAATATATATATTCCACCAGAAAAAGGTATTGTTTTCAGTGAAGTTTTAGTTCAGTTTCTTCTTTTGCAACCACCTCCTTTATATAGTCCCGTTAAAAAAGTACCAAATGCTGTTTTGTATAGAATTGATTTGTATTCTCTTCTTCAATCATTATCTAAAACGATTCCAATTGATTTTTCTGGTTATTATCTTCTTGAGCTTAAACTCATCGGAAAAAAGTGGAGTGATTCTCTTCATAACTATCTTGTGGTAAATTTTGAAACCAACGAAAAAAATCTGAAACTTTTATGCGAATCTTTATTGTCTCTACAAAATACTAATATGCCACTCCTTCGAGCAATATTAAATGTTGTTGGTAAATTATTAAAGAATATTGGACCAAAGAATTATATTCCATATCTTGGAGTTGGTTCTTTTAATTTCATATCTTCAATTGATCAAACTTTTCTTGAGTTCTTTCCAAAGAACATGATAAGTTCGTCAAATATTGATTCTTTTCTTCAATTTCCAAATGTTTTGTTCGATCAACATGCAACCAAATTATTCCAAAGTCTATTTGCATGTGGTGAACCATTCCCATCCCCATCGAAGCTTTTTAAAGAAAGTAGTATAATTACTCTGATCAACGATACACTTCTTAAAAAGAAGGCATTTTTTGATCTTATATTTAGCAAAACTCGTTCATTTGTGCACTCTGATGAAAAATCTAAAGTATTGTCAATAACGGAGGATTTTCCTGAATTAAGGCCTTGGTGTTTTATTTCCGAATTCGATACATTATATTCAGATGATATTAGGTTTAAAGAGAGTCTTGTATTTTTTTCCTCTTCATCATTTCCACTTCAAATTTATGACAGATTACTTAATGATTTTGAACTAGTTATAACTTTACGGCAATTACTAGGGCAAGTAATTGTGTTTCATGATCTTTCATACAGTTCAATACCTGCTTTAATTCGACCAACCATTTCTAGTGTTGAATTAGATTTGTTATCAAATCTAAGTGAAAAATCTTATTTTGTATACTCAGATATAGATCGTGATTTAGATTTTTCTTTTATATACATATACAGAATGCTTTTTGATATGTTAAAATATATAGAATCACCATCAGAAGAAACAATCGATTTTTCTCAGTATTTGAATCTTATTAAATCGGAATCTTGGTTTCATGGTGTCACAACTGATTTATTTTCTCTAGTATTTTTACAAAATAACAAAGGAGAGTTTATAATGCCACTGTCTATGGCTGAACAAATAATCACTAGTATTATTCCTTACTCTGATAAAAGCACATTACCATATTTATCATCCACAATGTCAAGAATTCAATTAACAAGACATTTAGGTTTATCGGGGTTGGATTCATGTTTTATTTCAATCACTGATGCTGTTTTAGCAGCATTCCGAAAAAGTGAGTTTGCACTCGCCGAGAAAATATCCTTCCAACAACCATCATTATTTAAACTTTCCCATATTGGCCACGCTTTGCATTGTTACCGGAACGATCAGCCCCCAAATGTGAAAAACGAGTTTCTCGAAGCTTATGAAATCGAAAAAAGCTTTTCGTTATCAGGGCCATATCCAAGGAATTTAGATATAATTCTTAATCAAGTTATTGAGAAACGGAATGAAATGAATGGTCACCAATTGCTTGACATTGTTGGGAGCCGCCAATATTATAGGGATATGATTAATCAATCATATCAATGCATTCAAGAATTATCTCTACCATTAGAACATATTAAAAGGTTTTCATTCTTATCAGGTTTCATACACTATCATTCGTTGTGCAAAAGCAGCATCGGGAATTCACAGGTTAATAATCCTTCCGATATTCTGACCAACATCCTCAGCAATGACAAAGCTTTAGATTATGACTCACTTCAAATATTACTAGGAACAGATGCTGTAGAAAAGATATTATCATATTCGATTTCTAATAGTACAATTATTAGTATGATGGATGAAATATCTCCTATTGTATCAAAGGCATTGCAATATAAAGGAGGTTTTTCAAATATGGAAATTATTGAGCAGTATTCATATCTCTTTCCTAACTCTAAAGTTAAGAGGTTACTAATCGATAGTTTACTATTTGATATCAAGCAAGCACAAACAGAAAGCGATCTAATATCAATTTTTGATTCCTATAATCAAAACCTTCATTTCGTTCACAAAGATATATTTGTTGTATCTCTATTAGATAGGGCTTTATGTATTAAGCCGACTCCAATGAGTTTTCTGATAGAGTTTAAACTTTTTGTACCAGATCTTTTCAATGATAAGAAAGATTACATATATAATTGTCTCACATTTCTCAATTATTATCATCTTTATCCAGAATTCGAGACTAAAGGACTCAGTTTAGCAATTGAAAATGGGGTTTATTCAAAAGATAGCTCAGAAATTATTGAACATTTATTAGATTCCGGAAAAAGCCGATTATCTATGAGTTACTCTTTCTTATCTGCTTCAACTACCATATTTTTTGAGAAACTCACCAGCAAAGTTCTCAAGTTTCAAAATGATTTATCCGAATTGCATAATGTTTTTTTAGATATTGAGTTTTTAATACCAATTATTATCCAAAGGTTAGAGAACCCACCATTTAATCTAATAATTTCATTACATAATATTCATTACAAATCTGACATCGTTATTCCAACAAATGATGATGATTGCATTCAAATTCTTGAAAGTAACAGCAATATTCAATGCGATGAGATTATTATGAATCATATCAAAAAAGCATTAGAAGTTTCCGATTTGGATGTGTATTTTGTGACCTTTGAGTTAATTAAAAGATTTTTAACAATATCGAAAAATGTTATTAGTATTATTGGAGCTATAACGAGTAGATTGTTTTCTGCAATCGAAAATATCAAAATCAACTCCACAAAAGATGAGCACAGAGCTATAATGAGCATTCAGCAATCCATATCAATTTTACATAGAATGAAGGATTTCGTTAATAAGAATACAACACTTCCATTTCCCTATGAGATTCAAATGTCTCAGCTTAACTGTATTTACCGATTTCTGAACCTTCATTTGTTTTGCAAACATGATATAAGATTTAACCTTAACGGATTTCAGACAAAAGAATTTAGTTATAAAATGTGTTCAGAATGTGCCAATTACGATCAGTTCCAGTTAATAATTGATATTAAATCTGTTTGGGATTGTGACATTTCTGAATGGATGCTGTCAAGATCAATAATCTGTTCATTATTAGGATATAATAATGAAATAGGCCATTTATCCAGTTTAAACAATCCTGTTTCATATATAGGATCATCATCAGGTACTGCTGTTGCAGCAGCTGTAAGAGTTTTATCTTATCCAGTTCCCTTTGTTGTTGTTAAAAATGGAAAAAATATCCATGATATTATTGTTGATACATGCTATAGCCGAGCAAAAAATATTTTCTCAGGAAAAGGGGGGCTTCTTGGAAAACAACACCAACCTGAGGCATTAAGTGATATTGTTCTTCTTTATGCAGGTCAATCCGAGCATGTTGTTTTCAGTTCGGCTATTGGTAATTTCTCTGATGCTTTTAACTCATGGGATATGCTTCCTACAACACAAAAGAACACTATCAATTTTGTAAGAACAATAATGTTTCCATCCATGGCCAATGCTCACTGGAATCGGTTATGGAGGCACATCAAAAAATTGTCAGACTCGATTCCAGAATACCTTCTATTTTTAGAAGGTGTTTTCGATTTTTTAAGAAAAAATTCTTTGATTCGAATGTTATCAGATATTTATATTCATATGGGATTATTTGAAGATGCAATCCTTACATTGGTTCAGTTAATAAGTCAACGAGAATCATGGGATTCAAAACTGTGTGATTTAACACTATTGGTTGAAATTCTACAAAAGGAGTCAAATAAACGCAGAGATTTCAGTTGTACAAAGAAAATTACTGATGCAGGATTGAGAAACTTGATACATCTCTCTGGTTTGCAGTGTTTGTTTTGTAGGTTGTGTACTGATGAAAGCCTTAGTTTTGATCCTAATTTAGATTTAATTAGTTCCAAAAACCCATTGATAGGGAAGATGGCAACAATATCAATTAAGTATTTACGATTCAACTTAGGTTTGCAAATAATTGAGCTTCAACCACAAATGATTATCTCAGTAGTAGAGAACCTAGTTGAAGAATTGAATAATGAGGGTTCTGGAACTATACCTCGATTCTTTTCTGCAATGAAAAAGAAACTTGACCAAATGAACTATGAGAAACTATCCACAGAAATAGTAATGGTCATAGCTAATAGAGCTGCTAGTAGATTGTATATCCCAAAGTTTATTATCTCTAATATTCATGGAGATAGATTCAAAATTGTTCTTCTTCTTAAACTGGAATTTTATGATGAAGCAATCATTATTGCAGAGAAAAATGGCAGCAAAGATGATGCATATTTAATACTTCGAGAAGCCCAAAGAATGCGTAGACAAGATCTGCAAGCAAAGTGTATGAAGATCATAAACAACTAGAAGGTTTAGATCAATTTGAATGTTGTCACTAAAAAGCGTTTTTGTTGATTATCATGTTGTAGATATGCTTGTTCTTGTTCTTTTAGCAATAATATGGGGTTATTTAAGTAAAGTTAATCCGAATAGGCTATTTATCCCCAAGAGGGACCCTAGATGCACATATCCACATTATGATAGTGGAATTACTGAGTTAGCCAATTTGTGTGTTGTTATTATTGTTCCATTTTCTATTTATATTTTGATATATATTTCTTTTAAGCTGAATTTTAATACAAATTATATAATTCCATTTGATATTCTCGGTTTGTTTTGTGCTCACTTAGGATCAATATTTTTAACTAACATTTTGGTTAATTGCGTGAAGCTTCAAGTTGGAAGGCCAAGACCAGACTTTTTTTCTGTTCTGGGTCCAAATGCAACTTCAGAGATAAATTGCCCAGAAGATCTCTCTCTTAAACAATTTCACGAGGAATTCAAATCATTTCCTTCAGGTCATTCTGCAAGTGCAATGTGTGGATCGCTGTTCTTTGTATTGTTTTTAAACAAAGCAATTACTAGTAATCAACAATGG
>Ga0209639_1001220_pt1 | contig 27535 bp, 15 predicted proteins | sample EPASupsiteHSE605_FD_187268 | JGI IMG/M metagenome (GOLD analysis project Ga0209639, IMG submission 187268) | Bioremediated contaminated groundwater from EPA Superfund site, New Mexico - Sample HSE6-05 (SPAdes) (version 2) | ecosystem: Environmental > Aquatic > Deep subsurface > Groundwater >... | reverse complement strand
AATCGAATCAGTTATCCAAGTGTTGAAAAAGCAGGTGATGTTTATGATATTTGCAATTGTCTTCATTGTGATTCTCTTTGTCAACTTCTTAATGATGATTCATCTGAGAGAGTTCTCTCTCTCCTATTACAAAGTCAAGACCAAAATGATAGTAACATGGATTTCTCCAAATATGAAAGATCAATTACTCAAAAGATAGAAACATATTTGAAGAATCCAAGCTTCTGTTTGGTTTCTCTTCCATCATTATGTCGCATCTTTGCTCATTCTAATCAGACTTTCTCTTTATCTTCTTTAGAACAATTCTTGATTGGATGTATGAAACATCATGGAACTGGTGCCAAAATGCTTCTTAATAACATTAAATATCAAAAGCCTTCAGACCTCTCTGAACTGAACAGATTTCTCCAAATCATGTCTATTGAAGATACAAATGATATATACGATAACACCAATCATGTTCTATCATCATTCCAAAGAGAATTTGAGTCAATAAGAGCTGAAAACAAGCAATTATCTGCAAGCATTCAGCAAATTGTTTCTGAAATGAATACTAGGTTAAAAGAACAAGAAAATATCAATAAAAGATTGGAATCAGAGATAAATTCTGCAAAAACGCTAAATGGAGAGCTGAATAATAAGATTAAAGAAAAAGATGCAACCATTAACGAGAAAAACATGCAAATTCAAGCCAAAGACGATCAATTAGCCCAAATTAAGAAAGTTAACGAAAGACCAGAGTTTCCATTTAAGTCAGATCTGTTTTCAGGTATCTTTGATGGTTTATCTAAGAAACTTGGTAGGAATTTGGCTGATTCTAGTGATGTTGATGTAACAGCATCTAGCATCTATAGTTCATATGGTCCTAAAAATGTTTTGAAGAATGATAGTAGTGAATGGTGCAGCCATAATCTCCTCAAATCATGGATTCAGTTTGATTTCAAAGAAAGAAAGGTATCTATTACATCCTACTCTATGAATGATAATCAAAGAGTCAAGTCATGGAAAGTTGAGGGATCAACAGATGGATCAACATTCGAAATCATTGATAACAAAGTAGATACTACTGATTTCCAGAACAGTAATTGTGGTTTTAATCATCCTAGTGCTCAAAAGAACTTTCCAGTTCAACCTAATAACAAGTATTACAGGTACATAAGAATCACATCTACTAGTAAGAATTGGTTCAACAATGATTATTTCCAGTTATTACGTGTTGAATTCTTTGGATTTGTTCAATCTGAGTAAAATCCTTTTTTACTATCTAGATTTAGAGCTAATTAATAATTAAATAAATCTGTTGGTTCTCCATAATTAGTGACTTCAAATCAATTCAAGATAGTCCAAAATGATTTATGTTTTATCTATCTGTTTTGATAATGAAGAACCATTATTTCATATTATTGATAGCTCAAATGAGATATTATTTTCCCACATTAGCACACAATATCCACAAACTAATACAATATGGGAACACTTGAATTGTTTAGTTGGAGATGTTAGAGCACAATCATGGAGATCATGTATATATGGTTACCAAGGTAATACGGGATATGTTGTTAAACAAATTTATATGAACGGGATTTAAAATTTAATGTTAGAGTTTAATAATGGAAATGTTTTTCAAACCGATAAATGCTCTTTTGGGGATAAAATTCATTTTGTACCTAATGGATTTACCTATGGGTGGGTCTATGTTCAAGTTATTGGGGTTTTATTACAAGGGGAGTATTCGAGTTACATTAATAAAGAAAATTATGCTTTTGATAGCATATATCATGTGTATTTGAATGCTTCTGAGCTGATTTTAATGCTGTATGATGAAAGATTGTCGGTATATTACAAAGAAAAAGCCATTATTGGTTTGGAAAAAAACGAAGGGAGTTCTATCTATTTGATCAGGGCAACAAACGACTGGAAACTTGATAATAATAAAACAATTACCAGAAAGTTCTTTAATTATTATCAAGTTCATGGTGATATCGATATTAATCAAGTTTTGAGTGATCCTAGGGTTTCAGATGTGCATGTTTTGCCTACTCCTCAGTTAATAAACCGGTTTTCCAAAGGATTTGTTCAAATTGGTAGTCAAATTGCTAAGCTAATCAATGGCTCAATTATCACACCAAAATTGGTACATGACATGGGTCTCACTGGAAAAGATCAGGTTATATGTGTATCAGATACTGGAGTTGATGTTTTTCATCCATTTTTTTATGATCCAAATGTACCTTTTGTTTATAATGTGAATTTAATGAATCATCGGAAAATAGTGAGATATGAATCGGCTGCAGACTATAAAGATATTGAAAATGGACATGGAACTCATGTAGCTGGAACAATAGCTGGCAAGTCTCTATATGAGAATTCTTATGATTCATTGTTTGATGGACATGCCCCAGATGCGAGATTATTTGTTTATGATATGTGGTATTTAAATGGAAATAATGTTGGTTTTGATGCTATTTATGCAGCTGAAATGTCCATGGAGATAGGAGGTTATATCTCTTCTGGAAGTTGGGGTTCTGATTACCAAAGTATGGAAGCAACATGGTATTATCAAGGTGTTGCTTCACTGTTTCCGGATTTCTTGTATGTTTATGCAGCAGGAAATACTGGAAAGTCCCAATCAATTCTTTCTCCTGCAAGTTCAAGGAATGTTTTGGCAGTGGGAGCTACAACAAGACCCGCTTTAGCATGGCTTTTAGATTCATACGGTAGAATTACTGTAGGGGAGACATCTTCAAAAAGTGTAACATTGAACTTAATATCAACATCCGCAACTCCAACACAGTTTGAAAATCTATATCCACGCAAGTCGATCTCAAACCAGACTCTTGTTAACTATTCTGAAGGATTTGATCTAAGTTCCAAAGTAGTTCTTTTTCCAAATAATACTAATATATGTTCTGCTGCTCTAGATTCACAGAATAGAAATTGCTCTGCTTTTTTGTTTTTATCTGATCAGTCTATTGTTTGCTCAGAATCATTTGATATCCTTGTTGGGTACACAACAGCTGCATCTTTTGAACATTTTTACAACTCTGAATCTCTTTCGATTTTTGATTTTCCCACAAACACCGAGAGAACAATATCATTAACATATTTTTCCAGTAGAGGCCCAACGTTAGATAATTATTTAAAACCGGAAATTGTGTTGCCTGGTGAGTTGATTTATAGCGCAAGAGCAGGAAATCCTTCTATTGAAAACATGAGAACAAATCTTGATCAGCTCCTATCTGTCAAATCTGGAACTTCAATGGCAACCCCTGCTGCTTCTGCTCTTATATCTATTATTCGGCAATTCTGTACTGAAGGTTGGTATCATAATTTATCAAAGAACATTTCTTCTGGTTTTGTCCCATCAAGTGCCTTAATGAGAGCACTAATTATTGCTTCTGCAAGACCTTTGGTAATAGGAAATACCAAACCCAACAATGAATATGGTTTTGGCTTGCCAAATCTGTTGAATGTTTTCCCATTTTTCAAAGGTGGGATGAGATTGGTTAATAATGCTGCTATTCCAACGAATTCACATGTTTCGACATCTATATTTACCGAGAATACTGATTTGGATTTGTGTATTGTAATAGCATACCTCGATCCTGTATTAAACCAACCATCTGTTTCTCCTTTGGTTCTGGACTTAGACTTAATTGTTGTTTCTCCCAGTGGTAATATATATTATGGAAATGAAATGCCTACAGAGACGGATAATTTTAATACAAATGAAAGAGTGCTTATTTTAGCAAAGGATGTGGAGATTGGGGAGTATAAAATACATGTATTTTCTAACAACTGCCAATTTAATGAAAGTTTTGATTTTTCCATTGTAGTCACTGGACCATTTATTCATAAGAATATCAGCTTAAACCCTTTTGACCTTGGAGTATTTGCTTCTGTATCTGATTGTGATTTGAACTGTAATTTTGGACAGTGTTCAAATGGATTATGTCAATGTGATAAAGATCATACTGGAGTTTTGTGTAACCTTGAATGGATTAAGTTCTCAATGAATACACCTGTAACAATATATATTGAACCTGGTCATCTTTACTATTATTATATTGATTGTACAAACTCAGATCAATCGGTTCATAACATTACTATTGATTCATTGTCGACATCAACTAGCTATTTTGTTATGGGTGTATCTACAATACCATTTAAAAAGGTTACTGATAAACAAGTTAGTATGGTTAGATTCAACTCAATTATAAGTGGTACATTATCTGGAAGTCAGTTTTATTTTGTTTTTTATGCAAATAACATAGACACTGTATCTTTAAGACTTCATATCAAATCCAGCATTCCTCGAACACCTGTTATTACTCCTCAACATACCCCTTTAGCAACAGAATCAAATACTCCTCACATTTCACCCGAATTGACCATATCTGAGACTTTGGCACAATCAGTATCACCCACATTGGAAAATACTTTGAATCCAACAATTAAGGAATCTCCATGTTTTACACTTTATGCAACATATGAGAGAACATTTATTGTATCAGAAACAGTCAAGTATTCCACATTTGAAGCCACTCAAAGCCCATCTAGTATTAGAACACCAATCATTTCACCAGAAAACACGATTTTTAGAAGTGAAGTACTTACACCTGAAGCTAGCTATCACATTACACCCGAAGACACAAAGGAAAAGACACCCTGTGTAACTTCATTAATGACAATGATGATTACAGATGCCATGTCTGTTGAGAATTCTCCAGTTCAAACACTTGAACCTACCATATGTGAGAGTCCCAATCAACCCCCTTCAAATAGCATTGATATCACAAATCATATACTTGAGCAATCATCATCAAGTGACAGTATTGACAATCAAGATAATTCTAACAATAATTCAATTATGTTTGTGGCTTCAATAGCTATTGTAGTAGCTGCACTAACAATTGGTTATGTAATTTTCAATATAAAAACCAAATCCAATGAGTCGTCAGAGCTTGAAGCCGCTTATACGGATGGATCATCTGTTGAATCAATTTAGAACAATTAGCAATAATACACTTTATTATTTTGTTGTATATAGTTTTAACAAGAGCTTTGAAAGAGCTTCATCTGCAACTTCTCCTTTAGATAATCCAAGAATATTCCTAATATTCTGATCTTGTTTAATCATTTTGTAAATATCATTTTTTGCGGCTTCTATTGCTTTCACTATGTTGTTTTCATCCAAAGGAGAATCCAAATCAACATATTGGGGGAAACATTGTGCTATTTTTGAGAATAAGGACCTGAGTTTTATCTCACTGTTGTTAACATGTTCATCTATGATTACTTGGTTTCGATGATCATTCAACATCAAAGCCGACTTCAATTTGGATTCATTAACTCTCTTTTCTCGATGAATCTCATCAATTAGTAATTGCTTGGCATCTTCATTTTCTTTGATTGATGCAATAAGTTCATTATTGCTTTGTGTTAAAATAAATATCTTTGATGACTGTTCATTAACAGTATTGGTAAGTTCTTCTATCATGTTCCTCATTGATCTATTCTTGTCTTTGAGTTTTCTAGACATTTCCTCTAGTGCTTTATTTGGCTCAGGAATGATTTCTGTTTTATGTTGTAGACTTTTAAGATCAGTAATATGTTTTGAAAGCTCAGCAAGTTTGTTGTTTTTTGCTGATACATCCTCTCTGCAGCTGTTAAGCGAATCAATTATTTGATTCATTTCTTTCTTCATTGATTCTCTAATACTATTTGCCTGTTGAATATGATTCTCAAGTGTCTTAATCTTATCATTCTTTAAAGAAATCTCTGCTTCGAACCTGGACTTCATTTCTTGGAATGAAGCTTTGGTTTGTGAATCTTTTGATGACTCACTATGAGTAAAAGCACTTTTCATTAATTCGATTTCTCCTTCTAAACCGACCGCTTTCTTTTCCAATTCGGAACATTTCCTTAATAGACATTCTTTTTGTTCTAACAGTGATTGGATTTCTCCATTCAATAGATCTGATTCATTGTTCCATTGCTTTTTAAGATAGTTTAATTTCTGTTTTAGGGTGTTCTTGGCTTTTTTGGCTTTTTGAAGAGTTTTTTGAACTTGGTTCTGATTTTGCTCATCATTCTGAAGTTGTTCGAGGATTTCAGTAATTATCATGGGAATCTCACATAAGGATTTGGTTTTAAGTATTGAAGATACTTGAGATAAGACTTCATGCATCTCAATAGATCTCTTGAATTGAACTTCCATTTCATTCCATTTGGTTTCAATTTGAGTAAGTAATTGCGGAAAAGTATCAGATGATGACCCTTCAATATTAAAAATGCACAGCAATTTGTTGTAATATTCATTGAACATCCCATTTACCCTTTCGAATTCGGATGCAACTAATGATATCTTGCTCTGACTTTGATATTCTTGAGTGTTATAGTATTCAGCGATTATCTTTAACACTCTTTTTAGTTTAGTTATGTCATTTAATGAGACATTTGTTGCTACATCTGATAGTTGCTGACACAACTCCTTGGGGAACCCTGGATCAAACCATGAGACAGATGGTATTGTTTGACCATTTGAACTGGGTGTTTTTTCAGTTTTCTTTAAAAGAGATTCATAAACTCCTTTCATTTCTTCATATTCTCTATTTTTTTGGATTAATAATGCTTCAATGTCCTTATTGCACTCCTGAATTTGGAGAATCTTGGTAAACAAGACTTTTTTATGTTCATATAATGATGATATTTCTAGTTTTTGATTATTTGCAATAACTTCTACAGCATTCAAAGCACTAACCATTTCAATATGTTGATTCTTTAAGATTTGATTCTCTCCATTTAACGTGTTAATGGTAGTGTGTAAAACCTGGATTTCGGATATAGAAGATAGCAAGTTTTGTACTGTATCATCTTTTTCAATAGAGAGCTTAGTCATTGATGCTTTAAGAAGCTCATTTTGCTTGGAAATATCTGATAGAGATACATTCATGGTATTATTTGATGTATTGAGCTCATGAATAGTTTGATTTGAATCATTCAATTGCTTTTGTAATGCCTTGATTCGAGATTTCTGTTCCTGAATTGTGGATTCAAGGTTTTCTTTGGCACATTCAAGCAATGATATCTTATTTATAAGTTTAGAATGGTAAAAATCCTCTCTTTCAGACGAACTATTTTCGACTTTCTTCTGAGAATCATTCTTTTCTATTGTGCTCTTTAAAAGCTTAATCTGGAATTCAAGGTTTTGTTTTTCTTGATTAAATTTAATCTCTTGCATATTAATCACATGCATTAACTCATTGTTTTTGTCATTTGCAATTGCTATAGTTGATTGATTCTCATTTCTAAGATTCTCTATTTCTTTTAACAAATTCCCTGAGAATTCTTTAGCTTTTCTCTTTCTTGACTTCTCCTTTTTAATAGTTTGTTTCAGAGAATAAATCTCATCAGAGCAATATGTTATTGATGATGATGTAACATCAGTTTCTGTTTCATCATTTCTTCGGTGCAAACACTGATATATATCTTCCACATTATGAAATTCATAATTGTAATGCCTTGACAAGGTTGTTAATAAATCTTGTGTAACATTCGATGTTGATGGTTGTTCAGATACCTTTTTGGATAAAACAGCGACTTGTTCGTTCAATAATGCTACAGACCTCTCTTTTTCTGATCTTTCTTTGCTAATTATAACTTTAAGTTCGTTAATTTCTTGTTGATACTTAACACTTAAATCTTCTTTCTCTTTTTCATATTGGTTAGAATTCTCTCGCTCCTTCTGAACAATAATTGAATACCGATGCTTATAGTCATCAAGCTCAGCGCTCATATCTTTAAGCTTCTTTCGTAAATCATTATTCTCTTGGTGTATTTGAACCGCTTGATTGCTTATTTGGGAAACAGAATCGATTTGACTTCTAAGACTATTATTCTCATACTTCAATTTCTTCAATTCTTGTGATATCTTCTTATCGAAATTGGATGTTTCACGAGAATTTTCATCATTTTTATGATCATTAGCCATCCTTTTACTCATTTCTATTTTTACTTACGTTTATAATTAATTTTACAAAATCACTTCACCTGGATTTTGAATAGTCAAAGACCTCTCTGGTGCCACCCTCTTTCTGTATGAAAGCTTTCCTGCGGAAGGAGCAATAATGTGTGGGATTGATCTCCTCATAGTGTTTGCGTTCTGTTTAATTATTACTTTTGGTAATTGTGTAATAATTTGGGACTGCGTTACAATGTTTGAATGTCGAACTAATTTGGTGGATGGTTCAATAGGAGGTTCTATTGTAACAATATTATCAATCATTGCCCTTTTTGCAGTATCATGAACAAGACAATTACGGATTATTGATAGAACTATGGGATTCATTTCTTCACAAAATGAAATATCCGGTTGAGGGTCTTTTGTGATTTGATTGAACATTTTGCACATATTGTTCATTGTCCAAGGAAAATCACCTTTGCACATTACGAAAAGGATTATTGCGAGAGTCCATACATCTGAATGAGGCCCGGGCTTTTGAGAACCATCAATGTATTCTGGTGCAAGATATGCAAATCTGAACTTATCAACATGATTGGAATTGTTCAGAAAATCATAGGATGGTTCAAAAAGATCAGTTATCAGAAATTTTGTCTGAGATAATAGAAAAATATTGTTGGGATGTATACTACATGGAGAGAAACCATAATCTGCAAGAATGGCAAAGCACCCACATAACTTCTGAAAAATAGAAAGGGCCACCTCACTATCAAGGGGGGACGAGGTCTTTATTAAATCCCCTAAACTTGGGTGTTTAATAAAGGGTCTAACAAAAACCATGTTTTCATGATGAACCCCTATTGTAACAAAAGGAACTACAAAATCTAGCTTCAAATCATTGAGTTTTCTGATCCTTTGAACAAAACGTTGCTGTTCTTGAGCACATTTGAACAGGGAGTGGGGAATCATCTTACATATAACTTGATTGTTAGTCCTCTGATCCACCCCTAAGAAGGTCCTTCCAACAAAAGGATGGGGAATCTCATTAATAATGGTAACATTGTCACATAGAACAAGTGTTGGATTCAACATTAATAAAAACTAAATCAAAAATTAACATTTATTCAATTTTTGTTCGATGGGAATAAATTAATCTGAAAAAATTGTGATTTCTATAGTGAAATCCTCACTTTTTATCAATTTTTGAAAAGTCTTTTGAAATTTCGGTTTTGTCAGGACGATTTATTATAAAACAACGATCAAACTATTTGAATTATTTAATAAGTAATTATTTTTATTTATTGAAAAATTAAAATTGATAAAAAATTGGATTTTTCAATTAACTTAATTGAAAGCAAATTATTCTCGGAAGTCTTGAGGAATTTGTGGCCCGAATATCTAATGATTGTGTGTCAAATTATTCATTTCATGATATTTTATTTTACGGGATAATATTTTTTCAAAATTAAATGGGAATACACAGAGATTTGTGTAGTTGAATGGATATTCCCAAAATACCCAAAGAAAATATATGATCCATATTTGAAGCTCTAAAAAGTGATGAATATTTAGCTCTCTTTTTATATATATGCCATTACCTTCATTTTTGGGTCATTCCAATTGAAGCAATCAGAGATATAACTCCAATGACCAAATCAAACATCTTCAAATGATGATATTGAATCAATTTTTTAAGATTTGACGACAATTAAATTAAGAAATATCTATTTATTTATTGACAGCTTGGACAGGGCAGGTAAAATTTCAAGTTCTTCTGCTTTGATAGCGCTTTTTTCTTCAATATCACACAAAAGTTCTAGTTCTTTCCTGATAGTGTCAAGCTTAAGTTCCCTCTTAAACAGTCCTTTATCAGTAGCCGATGCGCATTTGATTGAGATGAGAAGCTCTCTAAGTTCATGTGAGAATTTTCCTATATCATGAACACAATTCCTGAGGATTGATGGAAAAGTATCCATAACCTGTTTTTCGATTCGCAAATGGGCAACAGAGAATCCAACATCTTTATCTAAACTAGGCTTTGGATAGCTAGATATGAGCATTGCTTGGAAAAATGCATTAAGAGTTTTTGTGAGGTTATTAAAAATCTGATTATGAAGCGTATCTGTCAAAGCACCAAATACTATTGAGAGAATCTTGGATTTCTTATCAACTACAGGTTGAAGATTCTTATGTTCCTTGTACAACAACAAAATCTTCCTTAATAGTTTTGAAGCCTCTTTCGCTATATCAATTCTTTCACCTGAAATACATAAAAGGGATAAATCAACCAATGAATCAAGTTTTTCTTCATTGATATGAAATGACCTAAAGAATCTTATTACACCAAGTGCCTCATTTTTGGTTGCCTTCATTATATCAATTTGTGGTTCAACATACTTCATGTATATATCTTCATTATAAATTTCACACGCTTCAAATGTCTGTCTCAAACCATTTAGCGTTACCAACGCTACATCCTTTAACTCTTCACAATTCAATAAAATTTCAACAAAATGATGAAGTAAATCTTGAATCATATCGTATCTGATTAAACTGAATAAATGAATCAGAGTATTAGAAGTTTCAGAGAATATGTATTCATCATTAGTGTCCCTGGTGTTTTCTACTAATGATAACAAAGGCTCTAAGAACAATATGAATAAATCTTGAGCATCAACAAGCTTTATAAGAGACAGAGCACGTATAATTTTGATAGATTTCATTGTTGATTCATGATCTCCAGTAGAAATCAAATGATAAACGGGACTAAATATCAATTCGTAAAACTTTTTACGCTCATCAACATCAGAATGAGACGATGCAATGAACGATAGAGCTTTGGAAAGTTTAATTGCAGCCTTTTCTTCAATCTTTTCAATCCACTGCCCGACATTATTTAAAAAGTTTAAAAATAGGGGATTCTCTTTGTGAAGAAACATTGATGGGTGCCGAAAGGCAGCATAATGCAAAGCATTAGCCGAGGCTTGTTGAACCCTGGTGTTTGGATCGTTGAAAAATGTGCATAAACAGGAACCAAAAGCTTGCAATAGTGGTTCAAATCGAGATATGAATCTTAGAGATCTAGATAACAAGAATAACAAAGCAGAACCCATTTCAATTGATTCACTTCTGTTGTTGAAGTCAATCATTGTTGGAAGCATTGACTTCAAAAACTCAATCTCTGTTGCCGCCTTTAAACAACAATCAATTAGCCCAATCGCATAACATAATGATGGTGATGGTGCTTGTTGACTCAAAAAAGCTATCATCTCATCAATATCAACAGATGCGAGAAAAACCCATGCTGTTTGTGTACTAATTGATTTAATCTTACAATCTTCTTGGGCAGATTCAAATGCTGCATATAAACTCAATCGAATTTGATCCATCAATGGCGTAAACAACAAAGAACAGGGATGAAGCGATTCATATTTGTTATTAGACTGATTAGCTCGACAAATTCTTCTAAGAATATTCCTCCACAAAGCCCAGAACTCTTCAATATGCTCTTCAGTGGGGGGTCTCTCCAAAATACCATTATAAACCAAGGTAACAATTTCAATCAACACATCATCTGTTTGGTCCATATAGTAGCAAAGCTCTTCAATCTTTTCACTATACCTTTCCATGAATTTGAGAATGAACACATACATTTCTAATGGCATTTCTGGAGGCGTATGATTTTCTTCCTCAAGATCACCATAAAAGTAATAAACAAAAACCTCAAGCACATCATTAAAGACATGCGTGAATAAATCCATTGAGTCAGTCCTAGAAAACAAAAGATTCGAAGCTGCTTCAATAGCTTTATCTTTTGTTTTTGGATCCAGAACATATGATGTGAGAAACCCTTGAAGCATACCAGGTCTCAAAACAACATCAAAGGGTGCTGTGAGGCAGAGAGGCGCCATTAAACCTATCACAGCATTTGAAACACTATCAGAATTATAATTTTCTAAAGACCACTCAATTACTTCCATCAACTTTGGAGTTAAATTGTTGATCAATTCAATTAGTTGAGTTTTCCGAAATGATGTTATTGTATCAGTAGAGTGGACAATACTGATAATTGAGGCAATTACGGATAAATCAAGAACGCATATTTCAGCAGACTCTCCAATTGAGTCCATAAAACCTGACATACAATCTTCCCAATCATGGGGCCAATCTTTCAGTGCAATATGAGCAATCAACTCAATTAATTGGCTTTTAATCAAATCAGAACCATTAAAGCCCACTAACTTTTGACATATAGAATCACGAATAAAAATCCGGTCACTATTTGGATATTGAATCCACCGTTTAATAATACTATTCTTTGCAACCAAAGATACTTGGAAAAGTAAAGAATCGTTGTCACTTGTTGTAATTATTTTACACGCCTCCATTATACTGTTGCGGCTATCTTGCCATCTATAAAGTATCTGCGCTGCTTCATTCTTTTGCTGAACAGTGCCGTTTTGTAAAAGCTCGGCTGCATTCGAAATGCGCTCGATATTATAAGCCATAGTTTGAAGCCAACACACACTTTACATAATCGTGATGAACACTTTACATCATAAACTTTGTAAATTTTTCGTTAATACATATGGAGCAATCAGTTGTTTTCTACGACCAATATAGCAAGTTATTGGGCACATATGGAACACATCAGGCTCTTGTAAATGGTATTGGATTGAAAAGTGCGACGACTTTTTTGCTTTCTTCTAAAGGAATACCAATTCCAGAGTCTTTTGCCGTTACAAGCGATGCCAGGAAGCAGTTCGGCGAAAAAGATGGCGGGAAAATTTCCGAATCTTTGTGGCAAGAAATTATTCTCGGGATTAAAAGAATTGAAGATATGACCTCTTTGAAATTTGGTGGTGATAAGCCTTTAATTCTGTCAATTAGGGGAGATTGCAGTGTTTATGCGCCAGGAATAATGTATTCTACCATTAATATCGGTTTTAACGATGCTATTGCACGTTCTTTAGATAAATTATACAAGAATAGGGGATTTGTATATGATAACTACAGAAGGTTCCTTCAAAGTTTTGGTTCCGTTGTTTTAGGTATTCCATCCCAAGATTTCGATAGCGTTTTATCCCAATTCTGTGATTTTCACCATTTAAAGAATACTAGTGAGTTTTCTGATATCGAATGGATCGAAATAACCAAATTATACAAATCTATTATTATGCGAAAAACAGGAAAGCCGTTTCCACAAAACCCTTATGACCAACTTAAGCTGGCAATTAGCGCTCTTTTTAATAGTATCAAAATGCCTCGAGTTCAAGCATTTCAAGACTTCTACAAAGTCAGCGGTACAATAAATTATTCGCTTTTGGTTCAAAGAATGATATTTGGTAATAATGGTCCAAAAAGCCTATCTTTTGTTATATCTTCTAGGGATCCCCTTAAGGGAACGCAAAAACTTGCTGGCTTATACGCCACATGTTCACTGTGTGGAGATGTTTCAAATGGTGATGCTAATTGCACCCAGGTGTGCAGCATCTCTCAACAATTCCTTGATGTGTATGATGTTGTAGTTTCACTCACGAAACAAATTGAAAAAATTATGGAAAAACCCCAAACAATTGATTTTTCTGTAGAAAATGGGCGCACATATGTTGTTTCATCGTCACCATGTTTGTTTTCAGGTACATCTCAGTTTTTAGCTCTTCGTGATATGGCCAATTCAGGTGTTATATCTAAAGAATCTGCTTTGTTTGCTCTAACACAAGGTGATCTTGCATCATTGTCAAGCAATACAATTGAGAAGGAGCCTACAACAGTATTAGCAAATGGTTTATATGCTGGTAGTGCAGCTGTTGTTGGAAAACTATCATTCACACCATTGGATTGTATTGAAAAATCCAAGACTGGTGTATCTGCAATACTTGTTAAACAGCACATAACACCAGATGATTTCCCTGCTGTTCTTTTGTCGTCTGCTGTTGTTTCCTCAGATAAGGGAGATTGGTCTTTTGCAGCCAAAATATGTCGTTTCTTAAAGAAACCGTGTGTTCTTGAAGCTGAATTTGCTTTGGATTCACCATCCACAGTAACATTCCAAGGAAAGCAGTTCAAAGCCGGTGATACATTTACTGTTTCAAATAATGGTAAATTGTTTTTCAAAGCTCAGAAATTGGTTCCATCAATGCCATCAAAGAATGTAGCAGCTCAATCTATACTTCAATGGGCCGAACAATTAATATCTGGTAAGTTTTCCATTTTATCTCATGTTCAATTGCCTGAAAATATTCAACAGATAAGCAAAGCAGTTACTGATGGTATTGGCCTTTTCCCATTAGATTCATTACTTACTGGAAAGAAAGGGGATCCAATCAAGTCATTCATTGAGACCGGTAAAAAGACACATCTAGCTACATTAGAAAAACAGATGATTCCTGATATTGCAGCTGTATTGCAACAGAATTCTTCTGTTGTAATTGCCCTTTTGCTTAGTGACTCCCCAATTAATCGATTCTTACCCAATATATGTACCCTAGCCGAAGAAATTAGTGTTCTCAGCACTCAAAAAGAAATCCAAGACGAAGAATTTAAGAAAGGGAAAGAGTTGAATGCAAAAAGTGCATTAATGGAAATAGTCAAAAAGCACCAAGAAAATAATACCAGTTTCGGATTGAAAGGCTCCAGATTGTATTTGCAATACCCAGAATTGCTTGAAGTGCAGATCAATTCCATAGCTAAAGCAATAATTGAATCCAAGCCAAAATCTAGAATTCGTATAGTTGTACCGAATGTAATGAATGCAAATGAAATAATCCAAATTCGCAAAATTATTTCCCCAATTTTGTTACAAGTTGGAGTGAAAATTGAGATTGCTGCTTCAATCGAAACACCTTCTGCTTGCTATTGCTCCGATCGCATTGCAAAAGAAGTTGATTATTTGTATATCAATACCACATCTGTTCATAAATTCGCATTCGGATTAACCAACATCCAAACCGAAAAATCGATTGTCAGCCAATATATTTCCTCTGGATTCCTTCTTGAGTCACCTTTCTCTGCAATAGACCCTGCTGCTAGCGAAATGATCACAAATGCTATTAAGGAAGCTAAAACTTCAAAGCCATCAATCAAAGTAACACTTTACGGCGACCATTTCAGTGACCAGAAGTCAATCGCATTCCTCTCCAAGCAAGGAATTTCCGAAATTGTTTGCACACCCGAAAATATACCCATTGTTAAGTTGTCCGCTGCCCAAGCTACTATACCCCAGAACTAAAAATTATCGCTTTACTACCGTTTAGAATTAAAAAATCGTTAAAACCGCTTGGCTTGGCACATTTCATTTCATCAATGGAGTCAGATCTAGCCATAAGAGCCCTTCAATTTGCTATCGAAACCACTAAAAATTGCAAGACAGTTGAGGACGAGAATAAAGCACTTCGCGAACAGCTTAAAAAGAATTTACAGTTATTAAACGACTACGAAGAAGCAGCTCCCAGAGCCAAGATTCTTCGTGAACAATTGAAAGTTAAAGAACAGAAGCTTGAAAATAAGAGGAAAGAATTAATCGAACTCCAAGATGCCATTATTTCGACATTGAAATCTCAGAAACAGCCAAAAGAGTCCAATTCACAAGAATCTTTGGCTCCAATTCCCATTGTAATGAACAGAATTCAACAATTAGTTATGAATCTTTCAGAGACTGCTGTTGATCAGAAGACAACAGCTGTACCAATATTATCATTGTTTAAGGCTAGTGATGCATTGAATCAGCTTTTCGATGCTCTTGTTGAACAGAAAATTATTGAGGAAGGCCCACAAGAAAGAGAAGCTAGGATCAAACAGTTTGTCTCAGCCCAACAACAGGTTCTTGAACAGCTCAAGAAGATGATCCAAAAAGCGGAAGAAGCTCCTGAAGAAGAGGAATTCGTTGCAGAAGAGGAGGAAGAAGGAGAACCAGCTGCTTCTCCCAAGATTGAAGAAGTAGTTGAAGTTCCAGAAGCGGAAGTAGTTGCGGAAGCACCAAAAACAGAAGATGCTCCAAAAACTGAGTAAAAAGAGTGAATTCTGATGTGTTTAGAACCCATACATCCTCCTGCAGTTTTCTCTAAGGACTCTAAATGCTTCTTCATCTGTAACTTTATGTAACCTAGCAATTTCTCGAATGATATATGGAATGTGGCCTGGGGTGGCTGCTTTTCCTCTGAATGGAACAGGAGCCATATAAGGACCATCAGTCTCAGACAAAATTCTATCTAGCGGGATCTTGGAGCATACCTCTTTAACAGAATCAGACTTAGGGAAAGTCAAAACACCTGTAAATCCAATGAAGCTATTAGGCCATTCATTTAGAATCATTTCAGCCAGATTATAGGAATCAGTGTAGCAATGAACATGGAATCTATGTTCTTTAGGCATTGATCTTCTGAGGATAGTGATGGTATCATCCTCAGCTTCTCTGGTGTGAATCACTATGGGCTTGCCTAACCTAACTCCAAGTAGCAGTTGGCGCTCAAACACAGCCCTTTGTACATCTCGAGGGCTGTTATCATAGTGATAATCTAAACCAATTTCTCCTAAAGCAACAACTTTTGGGTTAGTCATATGATTGGCCAAAGCTTCTTCAATTTCGCCATTATATATTATTGCATTATGTGGATGGATACCTAGTGCGCCATATACATTTGGAAAAGAATCTGTAAGGAATTGAAGCGTATTTTCAAAAGAATCACTAAAAACAGTGAGACATCCAGCAAATCCGGGTTCAAAGTTCTTTGTAAATGATTCAAAGCTATAGTTTGGAGTCTTCTTAATCCTCTGATATATGTTATCTAGATGGCAGTGTGTATCAACATACTCAAGAACAGGTTTGGACATGAACCAAGAAAAAATGGAGTCAGGTTGATGCCTATCAACATTGCTTTAAACAACAAAAAGAGAGCTTTATTCTAGATTATAGATACATAATAATAGAATATGATGGCTTTCTTAATTTTTGGAATACTAGACATGATACTGGTATATGTACCTTGGTTAAGATAGCATTCATAATTCCCAGTATACAGGTTTTCATACTGAAATGTGTACTCTTTGTCGAGATAGTTAAGGTTGTTAGTTAAAAGAATCGGGGAGCTCTTAGTTAGATCGCCAGAGTGTTGAATGACGCAATCTGTTATAATATAATTACCTTTGTTATCATATCTTGAGAATAGGTACTGACCATTATTCCCATAAAAAGCACATTCCTTCAAGATCATGGAGTATCCAATTGTGCCCCAAGCACATTCGACAATTCCATAGTTTGATGTTACCATTGTGTTATTTGCAATGATAGATTTCGACATCATGCCTTCCACCAGTGTGTGAAGATGAACAACAATTGAATCTGAAGAGTAGCACTGAGAAACAAGTATGTATTTCCCATCTAATGAAGCAAAATCCCAAAGTGCAAAACCAGAATAGTAATTTTTGCACATGTTCTTGGTCGAATTCAGGTTTTTCATTGAATAATTCCCATATCGAGAATACATTGATCCAAAATTATTAGCGAGCACGGATTTCGAACAGTAAGAGAATGAAAGATGATCAAAATCCTGAAGAGACGATTTCGAATGCAAAAAATAAAAAAAATTACCCCAGGCAGCTGAAGTACACTCAAAACCACAAGAGCGAGTTATATATGAACTCTTCCCGTTGAAGTAAATCGCTCCTCCTTCAGCGGATGAGCTTATAGCACAAAAAAGTGATGAATCAATATTAAAGGTAGTGGTTGAGCTCGAAATATAAATCGCCCCGCCTTGTGACCCATAACTTAGCGAGGAGAATATGCAAAAAAGAACACGAATAAGTTCGTGAGTCAATCCTCGAGACTGCTGGTTACATAAAAGATCCATTCTAATAACGATTTTTTTGCTAACGTCATTAATGAGAAAAAGGTCTTTTGAGGCTCCCATACCAGAGGTTACTAAAGAGGATTCATCTCGTAGCGAGGATGGCAAGTCTTCAGTTCGGGTTCAGGCTAAGCCGCAAAATCCCTTTAAAATACCAACTGATCAGGAGCTGTTTTCGATTCTTGATAAAGAAAAGGCAAACAAACATGACCAAAAGGCAAGGCTTGGGGAAACTCCGTTATATATGCGAGGGAATACATATAGCCGGAAGAATCTGCGGCATTTAGCGCAAACTAATCCTGTTCAACCATCTGCTGAAGAGCAAGCGTTGGCGCAAATAGTGCTTACTCCAGACCAAAGCAAAGCCAAAGAAGGACTCAAGGAGTTTATTGCTCAAAAGCGTGAGATTTTTTTGGCACAATTAGCAATCGACACCAAACGCGAAGAGCTTCAGAGGCTTGAAAGATTAGAAAGAGAAGAAGACAAATCTTTGAAAGAAAAAGAGGCAGAAATCACATTATTTAGGGATCAATTTAGGAGTTTTCTTGAAAGTGATGGTAAAGCGACTATGGAGGCCAGAAGGGATGCGGAAATTAAGGCAAAGGACCGAATATCAGTTTCAATGAAAATTAAGCTTGTTTCATCACAGATTTCTAACTTAAGAAATGAAATCGCGCATCATGATGAGAAGCTTTCTGAGTGTCAGGAGTATAAGAGGTTTTTGGATTCCTTAACGCCTTATGAGTGGTTCAAGGAGCATAGCTCAGAAGATATGTATTTCCAAGATCCACAACAGCTACTTAAAATCATTAATAGATTGGAAGAAGAAAATATGTTTCTTATTCGCCACTGCCAAGAAGCTGAAGATACAGTGGAAAGATATAGAGATTCGTTTGCACATTTGCTTAATGAAAGAGACGGCAAAATCATTGAAATGAAAGAAAAAGAAAAGTTAGCAGAGGATACATTAAACCAGAGTAAGGGAATGAATGATTCATACAAGACAAAGGGCGGGTTTAGGATCGGTAATGAGCTCTCGGAAGAAGAACTTTTAGCAATGCAGAGTATAATTCAAGAGTTTTATCAGGGATTGGGATTCGATTCAACTACATCAAACGATGCTGTATCCATGTTAATCAGAATAGAAGAGAAGTTAGAATCTCTCATCAGAACACTTGACGAACTTGACCACAGCTTAGTTAAAAAGAACGCCACCATCAAAGAGCACCAAAGAAGGGAACAAGGAAGGCAAGAAAAACAAAAGCAGCAAAAACAACAGCAAAACGAAAAACGTGCAAGGGCCCTCGCTCTTGCAAAACAACCAATCAAAAAGAAACACGGAAGACCCCTCGTCCCAAGGACCGTTCCAAAAAGAGGAGAGAGCAAACAAGAAAAAGAGGAGAAGGAAAGACAGTTCCAGGCCCAGAAAAAGGCGGACCAGGAACTGTTATTCGGGGAAATTTGGGACTAGATGTAAAGTAAATGTTATCGTTCAAAAACCGTCATGTCAGTTTTGGACCAACAAATTGAACAGCTCTGTTTGGCCGGTCCTTTTAGATGAGTGGTAAAGTTGAGATCTGTGGATTCTCTGGTCACAATATCCATCCAGGACATGGCCGCGTTCACATCCGTGAAGACAAGCATATGATGACATTCGAATCAAGGAAGTCATTCCGCATGTGGCAACGCAAGCGTAATCCAAGAAAGATCACCTGGACTGAGCACTACCGCCACGATCACAAGAAGAGCGTTCTCGACACACAAGAGAAAACTGCTCGTGTTATCAGGAAGAAGGCTGTCAGAGGTTACCAAGGTGTTGCTGCTCAACCATCACAAGCTGTTCAAGTTGCCAAGGCTAGAGCCGGAAAGAAGCCAGCTCCAAAGCAACAGCAAAAGAAGTAAAGGGCCTTTAATTTAATGAATCTCTTTTTAATCGATATTTGTTTTGAATTTGAATTTTTTCTTCATTTTTTTAATCTTAATTGTTCAGCATCATAACAAGAATCCATTTTTTGCCTCTTTTTCACCAAAACTACCTATTGAAATCTACTTCCATCTCTTTTTCTATATTCCATATATATTAATACCCAATGAGCCTGAAACAGTCTTAATTCTTATCTATCATTAAAACTTTCTTGTTTTTACAAATAACGAACATTTCGATGAAAGGAGCAAGAAAACCAGGAAAGGGGGGCAATCAATCAGATGTGCCTGTTGTATATGATTGTTGTGGTGTTGATGTAACTGATACTGTTGGGAATCACACTGTTTGTTTTACATTTCGTGTAGATGCGGAAGATGATTCAAAGAAACCATTTGAAGGTGATTTGGATTTGATTTTACCCCATAATCTTCCAAAAAATGTGAAGATTCCGAAGATTGATGTTACTCATCCCACAATAAGCTGGCAATCTCAGACTTCAGTTTTAATTGACGATTCTTTCATTAATCAGATAAAGGACAAGAGACTTATGTATAAAATTGTATTCGGGTATAAAGCAGTAGTTCATGGGAAGGCTCCAGCTCGTCCTCCACCGAAAAAAGGAAACGATAAGGGAGTTCATATAACCAGTCATACATTTTTCATTGATGCTAATTGTTTATTGATACGTGGTGGTAGATTCAAGCCAATTTTATCGTATAGCGCAACCTGCACGCCTCCAGGTTACCAATCTTTTAAATTTACTGTATCAATAGATCATCCTTTATTAAGCGATGCCCAAATTCGGAGACACCAACCTTTTGTTTGCTATTTGAAGTCAATTCATCAGCTCCCAGATACCCCGCTCTCATACCTTGATTTACAAACAACATGCATCGGCCCCTATTTATCTATCAAATTTAATAATCCGAGTCCAGTAGCAATGGTTACTGTTCCCGGATTGCATGGTCCAGATATGAAAATGAATATTGCTCTATTTTTCTGGAATAATCCACCACCTTCTGAAATGCAAATTGAATTACATGATAGAGATATCGAAGCACCTGAGCTAAATATTATTGTTGGGTCTTCATTCGTATATCCGGAGAACCCTGTGAAACCTACGAAGGTCGAGCCACTTTCTGTTGAGCAGATTTTAGGTATTAAGAAAGAATCTGTAAATAGCAGACCATATGGTTTAGTAGAAGCCAAAATAGATCCTGGTAGAAATTTATATCCCATTCAGCCAATTTTTACCAGAGATTCTTTGGTCCAGCCAGGTTTCTATACCGAGTCTGGAACATATATGACTATAGAGTGTGAATCGATGAAAGATTGTGTCCCTCATATTCAAACGCCCACATTGGCAACACCAACAACAAAGAACCGATCATCCGTTCACTCTTCAAGAGACGACAAGGCTCCTCTAAACAAGTTACATACAATGTGTTCGAGGATTGTTTTAATATCCAAAAACAGTGGATTGAGCCAAAATGATAAGGTATTTTTATCAAGTATCCAAGAGCGAATTGTAGTTTATAATGCTAAAGCTTTCGGCCAAAAAGATTTTGCTTGTGTTCCTTCAATGAAGTTAGACAAAGAAGAAAGTCCTGCGGTGTCAGGCTTCATATTAATGACAGGTACATATGACATTATAATAATCGAAATGGTATCAAATAGTGAAGCAGATATTGGTTTTCATCAAATAATTGAAGGGAAATCGAATGATAGTTTAGTAATTCTTTCCAAACAAGTTAATAAGTTTCCATTGCCTCGATTATATGGTGAGTTTGACAGTGCTGTTAAAAAGTTCAAACTGGCAAAACCACTCGAAGAGTTGCTTCTTGATCCATCTTTATATATTCAGAATTCTCATTTATCTGACTGCTTCGAAATAATGAATAAGTTGTCTCAGATACAAAAAACTCGTTCATACGATGATTTTGAGAAAGATGATTTATGGCCTACCCCTACAGAACTTGAAATGCTAAATGCTAAAAAGGGATCATTGTTAACACTTGATGAGCTTGCTTTCCCTCCACGTATTGCCAAACCAGCAGTTATTAATAGATCGGCTACCGATAATAATAATGATATCAGCTCAGAAATCCAAGAGGTCAAGTATATTCCCTTAAATCAGGATATTATCGATTCGCCTCCTCGAGATTTAGAGTTTTTTATGAATAAGAACGCTGAGTACATTGCTTCTCTTGCGAAAAAAAGACAGTTAGATCGCAAGATTGTTCAGAAATCCGAAGACGGCGAATATGAAATTGTGTGTGTTTCAAACCCAGATGAAGCTGGCAAAGATGGATGGGTTATTGAAAAACCTGAGACACATGTTCCTTTAGCTCAAATGGTTAATCTCGATTTTTATATTAAAGGAATGAGAGAAGTAAATGGCACAGAAATCAGAGGAGATAAACCATATAATCCATTCACTGGCAAAAAGTCTGTTTTTGTTGACTCACAATTACTCAAAGTTGACCCCAATCACGAACCATGGCAAAAAGGCGATAATTCTCTTGCAACATCAGATATTAGATGGCTCAATGATATTAGAGGAGGTTCATTCTCAAAGTTTAACACTTTTGTTCGTCCAAAGGAATGTTTTGCTGGACAAGAATTTATTGAAAAGGGTCCATATTATGATCATCATGAAGAAGAAAAAGTTTTTCTAACAAAATCAATATCAAGAACCTCCAACTTTAAGACCGTTGTTCCTGCCTCTAAAAAATTTAATTCTCTTATACGAGATAGGCCGCCAACTCCTCCACTATCAATTAATGAACCATATAATCCTGCTACTCAAATAAGTCGAGAAGTTGAACAAGAACAAAACACAACCAAAGGCAAGTTTAAACCGTTCCTCTCTTCATCTAAAATTAAGAAAGGTACTACGGATAGCCTCTATGTGAAGAAACTCGTTCCAACATTTCCAACACCAGCACCAGGCTTCTAGAATAAATGTTAATTTCATATCACTTCACATATGTACGTTTAATAATAATGGATTATGCATTCGTTGTCCCTTATGATAATAAGAGAGCAAAAGCAAAAAGGGTTTTGATTGGAAAAACCCTAGAATCATTGAAAAAATCATGTTCAAAACTTCTCGGAATCAATATTATTACGATTTATGATGAGAATGGTCAAGAAATTGGAAACATAAAAGAAATAAATACAGGAAAAAATATATTTGCATCACAAAACGAGTCTTTATCTTTATTTGTGAATATTGATAATACATCTGAGACAATTATTGAAGAACCTGAAGAAATAGAATCAGATTCTCCAATTTCGTTTCACTCAGAAAGCAGTTTCATTGAAGATATACGAGTTGCTGAAGAAGAAATCAAGATGATTTTAAAAAATAACATTCTAAAAATGTTGGGGGATTCAAACAGCTATTCTTTGGTTTTAAATCAAACTATTGATTCATTACTGGATGAAAATTCATTTAAATACTTGTTAGTAGGTCCAAAAAAGAGCGGCAAAACCATTATTCTTCAGGAAATTGCGAAAAAATACTATTTTAAAATCTTAGATGAGGGAAATAATCGGTCAACAGTAGTGTTTTTTTGGAATAATTGCATTATTGGCAAAAACTTGAGAGATCTCTTTCGTAATATGATATCAACTGTGTTTTCCCAAATAGGTTATCAGCTTCTTACATTTACCCCATACACACAGTCCTTAATCTTATATTTTCAATCATTATACGACAATAAACATGTCCCAATCCTACCGAAGAAATTCTCCCATGATGAAAATTTCATTCGAATATCTAAGAAACTTACTTTAGTAGCCAAAGAAATGAATGAAGCATTAGTCAAGCAGGAGTATGATTATTCAAAATTACTAAGAATACCAGTGATTATAGCAAATGTATTTGGTTTCGAGAGAATTTCTTTTTTCATAGATGATTTCGAAGCAATTGAATCAGGCTGGGGCAAGGAAACGGGGTTACTAGAAATACAGAAATATATAATAAGAAAATACGATTATGTTATAGTTGGTATGGATCAAAATGTGATACATGAAGCTCTGGATAAAACAGAAAACAAAGGAACTGATTTGAGATTCATAACAAAAACAATACATTCATTCAACATAGAAACTCTGGATGACTCAACATGCTTTAAACTACTATTGGTTGGTGAAAACACCAAAATTATCACAGCAAACGATTGTGGAGGATGTATAACATATAATGAATATTGGAAAAAGATCACAACAAATGTCAAAAAACTGGAATCTAAAGGCAATGAGCATGAAAAAGACAAGATTAAAAAAATACTGTTGGATCAACTAAGGGAACTCATTCCTCAAATTAAGACAGATATCAAATCAAAGAAAGATATTTTAGGATTCGAAATCATTCAGCTGAATTAGAAGACTCATCCTCAGATGCTAATGCAAACTTAATGGAATCAACTAATAGAGAATCTCTTGTGAATTTCGCAGATTCCTTTTGCGATAATGAATGACACCTCATAAAAGCCAATAAATTCAGAATTTGAAAAATCAGGCCCAAAGAACAAAGAAATAGTCGGTAAAGAGCCAAATGAAATGCATAAATCGTGCAAAAAGAAATCCAAAAAATCAGAGAAAAGAAGAAACCAATCCAAAATAAATTTGACTCCGCAAAATTGGGTACAAATGGCGGAGGTTTTGAGTAAAACTGGAGAATTGTTGATTCTGAAAGTGGGTCCAAATACCATTTCATCCCAACCAATTCAAGACCAAAAAAGTTTTTCATCATAGAAAATTCCAAAAAATGACACAGAAAGATGCAAAAAAGAACCATTGCACGGCTTCTAAAATTATTGACCATAACAAAATATACAATAATGGGAAAAATCTTAACAAATAAAAAGGTGGTCATCGGAGCAGACGAAATACAAGAGATCTTGTTTTGATCATCGATTCCTAGCCTCTTATTTTGAACATTCATTAAAAAACTGACCTGTTTTTACAAAACTGTTCTTGCGTTAAAGATCCTCCTGTATTGAGCCTCTGGGACTGACCTATAGAGGTTGCTCGTTGTTTTAATTCTCTTTCCACTCATATCCGGAAATTGGCTATATGGACAAGAGAGCTCTAGTGGAGGAAACGTTGTTGCAAGAGTCTTTGGTGTATCTGTATCAGAGAATTTTTCGCTGTATACAGTGATTGGTGTCTTCCATGTTGTCTGGATTGGTTTTTCACGTGATACACTCACATGATTCCTTTTAACATCGAAATGGTCCTCATTGTTCTTAATGAGGGTTTGCAGTCTTTGTTGGTCAGGTGAAAGATATGGGTGGTTCTTCATTTGATCAATTGGATACTGGTTGCCTCTCTTTTCGACGCACTCCATTATTTCTTGAACTAATGTGTGCTCGTCATCCGACAGTTTGCCTAGTTTGCTTGCATATTCTTCATTCATAAGCCTTTTAACAAGAAAACTGGACAAGTTTTCACATCTTGACTCAGCTCTCCTTGTTGTAAGCTCAGCATCAGGGCTGAAGCAATCCCTAACTCCTGTCGACATAAAGCGGTTCTTGTTAACCCTGCGAGTTTCGTTCTTTTTGTTGAAAACAGAAAAAATGTTGATTGTTGTATTCCCTGTTGTTAATATGTACTCCTTGTTATCCATTCGAATATCTGGAAAACTCGATGGCCGTGTCACAGAAGAACTGTTTTGTCCATTAATTAGTCTGAAAACCCGTTTTCGTTTCTGTTTCTCTTGACAAATAACCCAAGAACGAACCTGATGATAGTACTCAGCTTTGAAACAATCTCTCAAAACTCGTTCCTCATTGTTGGTGAGAGGATTAAGATACTCCATCCGCTCAACATTAGCCCCTATCGCCTTTCTCATAAATATAATTCACAGTCCTTTTTAACTTTTGAGAGGAGTATTCAAATGTACGAATAAAACTCATTCAATTTGTGCTCACTCGTAAATATCGAACGATAGTTACTTTACATACAGATGATTATTCATTAGCCTTGACCTGAATGTGCTGCTGTTAGGGAACATGAAGGAGTACTTGCTTGGTACTATAAAATCGAATGATTCAGGTGAAAGGATGATAAACAAGAATAATGAGATGGTGATGGCTATGGATAGCATATTGTTGGGTCTTATGTTCATGGTGAATGGAGCGTAGCCATTGCAGTAAGCGGTGTTTAGATATGTATATGATGGAATATTTGTGATAGTTTCGAACAAACAATCAACGGCAGTATTCATCCCGTTGCCCTTTGGATCAATTTTCGTATCGAAAACACAATTTTTGAAAATCCCACTTCCAGAGACACTCATGTATGTGATTGATCCTTTGTTGAACATGAATATAAACTCCACTAGGATAGTTTTGGCTGCTTGGAAGTAAATTAAGCCTGATTTGACAGAGTTGTTAATGATGTTTCCAAGTTTGTGACTGCCAGCCATATCCATATTGACAAATGCTAATGAATTGCCATCCAAAACGCATACGGCATTGTAGAAAAGGATTGAAGACTTCTCTGCTTTTGGCTGACAATGAGCTAGGCCTGCAATAAACTGTACATGGCTTTCGGACACGTTGATACTATTGGAATTCATTTCGGAATTCCAAAGCAAAGAAACTCCATACCAGCAAGAGTCTCCATATTTTGGACACTGATGAAATGAACAAAGTGACAAATTAATCTCATCTTTTCCGAGGGCAAATAAAGTAGATCCATCACACCCATTTCCAGACCCGCATCGGCAAAAATGAAAGCAATTGCGTTTTGCCACCATTGATGAAGCACGAGCCATTAGTGCACCAGCTTTCCCATCAGAAGTACAGTTTTCAAATATATTAGACTCAACTAAGCCGATGAAATCCTCTGAATGAACATTAATTGCGCCACCGTCAGATTTGCTGTGAATATCATGAAAAAAACACTTAACAATTACAAAAATCTCCTTTTCGATGTTTTTTGTCAAAGAAAACTCCAACTTTTCTAGTCTAATGAGAAGAAAAACACATAAGAACATATAATCAAGATGACTTTATGAATATGAAAACTTTTTTTTGGAGCAAGAGGGATGAATGATAATGTTTAACAAATAGGTTAGAAAATGAGAATATATAGCAGCCACATTGGGAAATATGAATCGGAAAAATGCTTGTGTTAAGAAATATTTGAACAGAGATATAAGTCCAAATTGGCTTTTAAAACATAAATGATGAGAATTATGATATTAGATTGAATGCTATTGTGAGAAGATCAAGTGAAGAATTAAAGTGGCTGATGGGTTCTTTTTTACATTACCATTTGTGTGCATTTGATAGTACTCATCATGATTGAAAATAATTAATTTAAAAAAATGGATTATAACCTATTATATCATCTATTAAACAAATGGATGAAACAATCAGAATCATTTATTTATGTTGAATTAGTTTCAGATTCTGTTTGAGTTGAAGTTGTCATTTTTTTGTTGATGCCAGAAGTTGTGTTTCAGTGTCAGGATAAGACAAAACATGTTGAAAAGAGATTTTTGTTGTGTTTAAACAAGTATCTAGATGAATATACGACAAAAGATCGGATTGTTTTGAGTGATTCGTGTGATTTTGATGTTTTTTGTCGTTTCATTGATTTTCTTGTGTCAGGATGTATTCCTAGTGATAGAAATGATCAGATTGGAGTAATTAATCTGTTGAGAGAATGGGAATCACATTTTGGAATTGTTGATAGTTTTCGTTTTCGTCTTTGTTGTCAAGAGAAAGATGGAATTGTTGTTTATAATGGAGACAAGTATGAAGTGAATATTGGATGTTTGTT
>Ga0209639_1001217_pt1 | contig 27564 bp, 29 predicted proteins | sample EPASupsiteHSE605_FD_187268 | JGI IMG/M metagenome (GOLD analysis project Ga0209639, IMG submission 187268) | Bioremediated contaminated groundwater from EPA Superfund site, New Mexico - Sample HSE6-05 (SPAdes) (version 2) | ecosystem: Environmental > Aquatic > Deep subsurface > Groundwater >... | reverse complement strand
GCACTTGGTCAAGTGCATTAAGGTCTTGAGCAAGTGCAAGGCTAAACCCCAGTGGCAAATCTTTAAAGTTCTTGTTGTCTGAATTCATTTGGGACCTCCTGTTTTTGATTATAGTGTTCTGCGATAAGCATAAGTTCTCCAAGTGTTGATACATTGGCGTTTGATGCATCAAGCTGGGTCTTAATTTTTGAGGGTAATGAATTATAGTAGTTTAAAAGTTCCGTAGCTCCGTTATCAATCTTCATTATTAATTACCTCAATTATATTTATTTTATATCTATTTTTTGAGTTTTTAACCATAATATTACAGGAAAAAATAGTAAAAAACGCAGCGATAAAACCGCTGCGTAAAATTAAAATATAATATTTAATTTTTATTATTTCTTTTTGCCTATTTTTCGTTCAGTACCATTTACAAGTCTTTTTAAATTTTCCCTATGCCTCCAAAAAGCAAGTGCGGCATAAATAGCAGTGACAAGGATTATGAAAATACCTTGTGGCTGATTGTAGTAAAAAACAGCCATAAAAACAATTAAGAAAAAGGAATAGGAAAGAGAAGCAAGTGACATATATTTTGTTACAGCAAGTAAAATAAGAGACGGTATTCCGGCAAGCAAAAATGCCCTGTAATCAATTGCGAGGAAGATTCCAAGTGATGCGGCAATACCTTTACCGCCCTTGAAGTTCATATAAAACGGATAGTTGTGTCCCAAAATAACGCCAAAACCTGTTGCGAGTAAAAGTAGGGTGCTGTCATCAAAAAAGTGTTTGACAAGAAAAACTGCAGCGATACCTTTTAATGCGTCAACAACAAGACAAAAAAGACCAAGCCCTGTGCCAAATACACGAATTGCATTTGTGGCACCTGCATTACCGCTACCATGATCGCGTATATCAACTTTTTTTACAAGTTGGCCAACAATATATGATGTTTGAAAACAGCCTATTGCATAGCCCAATAAAATGCATATAAAATAATTCATAGTTGTACCCTCCATATGTGGTAACTTGGCTAATTATATCAAAAATTAATATTAACTTCAAGTAAAAAATATGTGTATTGTGTTAATTTTAAAGTACTATTATTCGTACAACAGATGTGTTGACTTGCATGTTTTTGTTTTTGAAGTCGAGAAGTTATTAAAATGCTAATATAATTTATTGTTTGCTGTCACCTTTACTGTCACCTTTTTATGTTTTTTTATGTATTTTTTCGTGCTTTCTTGCACTTAAAGAAAAATAAAAGCCTTGTAAAACACGCTGAAAACAACGTAGCTACAAGGTTTTTTTATGGTGGACGTTAACGGACTTGAACCGCTGACCCTTCGCACGTCAAGCGAAAGCTCTACCAGCTGAGCTAAACGTCCAATTGCGAAAATTATTATATATGATTTAAATAAAAAAATCAATAGTAAAACAAAATAAAACCCAAAAAGCACTGTGCTTAATTTTTACAGTGCTTTTAAAATATAAAATTTTATTTTGCTTTTGTTGCTCTCATTGAATTAATAACTGCAATCAAGCATACACCAACATCAACAAAAACAGCTTCCCACATTGTTGCTATACCTAATGCACCAAGCACAAGTACAACAAGTTTGCAAGCTAATGCAAATACTATATTTTGCATTACAATACGCTTTGTGAATTTTGCAATCCGTATGGCACTGGAGAGTTTTGATGGCTCGTCAGTCATAATAACAATATCTGCGGCCTCAATTGCAGCGTCAGAGCCAAGACCACCCATTGCAACGCCAACATCAGCACGAGCAAGTACAGGTGCATCATTTATTCCATCACCAACAAACAAAAGCTTACGATTTTCAGGTATATCCTTTAAAAGTTCTTCAAGCTTTTCTACCTTTTGGTCGGGTAATAATTCAGAATAAACTGCATCAATTTCGAGTTCTTTTGCAATTGCATCTGCAACTTGTTTTGTATCACCAGTTAACATAATTGTTTTGCGAATTCCTATTTTTTTAAGTAGCGTTATTGCCTGTGCACTGTCCTTTTTAACTTTGTCTGCAATGACGATACAGCCTGCAAAAACACCATCGACAGCCACATAAACCTTAGTTCCAACTGTATCTGATTCATTAAATGAGACGTCATATTTTTTAAGCAGATTTGCGTTGCCCGCAAGGACTGTCAAGCCATTTGCCTTTACATAAACGCCATGGCCACTAATTTCGGAATAATCTTCAATCTTTTCAATGCTTAAATCCTGTGCATACGCATTTTTTATAGACAATGCAATAGGGTGATTTGAAAAGCTTTCAGCGCAAGCCGCATAACGTAAGACTTCCTGCTCCTCAAATGAATTTGCATTTATAATTTTATTAACCTCAAACACGCCTTGTGTCAAAGTACCTGTTTTGTCAAAAACAACTGTGTCAGCCTTGCTTAGAGCTTCAAGAAAGTTTCCACCTTTTACAAGAATACCACTTTTTGATGCTCCACCGATTCCACCGAAAAATCCAAGCGGAATGGAAACAACAAGAGCACACGGGCAGGATACAACCAAAAATAGCAACGCACGATAAATCCACACACTCCAAACTCCACTAAATGCAAGAGGGGGTATAACCGCAAGTGCAACTGCGAGAAGGACAACAGCAGGTGTATAATATTTTGCAAATGTTGTTATGAAATTCTCTGTTGGAGCTTTTTTTGAGCTTGCGTTTTGAACAAGGTCAAGAATTTTTGAAACAGTTGATTGTGCAAATTCTTTTTTTACTTCAATAGTTAAAACACCATTTTGATTAATACAGCCCGACAAAACCTCGTCTCCAACACTTGCACTTCTCGGCACAGATTCGCCTGTAAGTGCTGATGTATCGAGCATTGATGAACCATTTAAAATAACCCCATCCAATGGTGTTTTTTCACCAGGTTTAACAATAATAGTGTCGCCGATTTTTACTTCCTCTGGAGAGAGGCGGGAGACATCATTGCCTTTGATAACATTGGCATAGTCTGGACGAATGTCCATAAGAGCCGCAATGGATTTGCGAGAGCGGTTAACAGCTCTGTTCTGAAAGTATTCACCGACCTGATAGAACAGCATAACAGCTACGCCCTCTGGATATTCTTTAATAGCTATAGCACCAAGTGATGCAATAGCCATCAAAAAGTTTTCGTCCAAAAAATGTCCTTTAAATAAATTTTTGATTGCGTTTAAAACAACATCATAACCTGCGGCTATGTAAGCAATAGCAAACAGCGCGATTTGCAACTGCACAAAGTCTTTAAAAAACATTGCGGTGACAAATGCAACAGCACTAACAGCAATTCTCGCTAAAATTAATTTTGATTCGCTGTGTTCATGCGACTGTTCATGTGAGTTTTTATTATCTTTTGAAATCACTTTAACGTCAGGTTCATGTGACTTAACAATTTTTTTAATATCACTGTCAATGTCACCTTTATAATCTTTTGATTTAGTTGTTGTTAATGTGCTTGTTGCAAAGTTTAAAGAAGCGGATTCAATGTAAGCAAGTTTTTGTACTTGTGCCTCAATCTTTGCAGCACAGTTAGCACAATCTAGATTTTTCAATATATATTCGTGTTTCAATACAGTCACCTACTTTCGTTAATATGCTCAAGACCTTTTTCCAAAATATCTCTTACATGATCATCAGCAAGGCAATAAAATGCATTCTTACCCTCTCTGCGACATTTCACAAGTTTTGACGAACGCAAAACCTTTAGCTGGTGTGAAACCGCGGATTTGGTCATATCGAGCAAAAATGCGAGGTCGCAAACACACATTTCATTTTTATCCAGAGCCCAAAGAATTTTTATTCTTGTACTATCACCAAAAACTTTAAAAAAATCAGCAAGCTCATAAACACTGGTATCTTCCAAAAGTTTTTCTCGGGTATCGTTTACAACATCTGTGTGAATAACATCACAGTCACAAACAGTATTTTTATCATCCAAAGTACTCATTTAATTCAACTCCTCAAACATATAATCAGTTGAACAACTATTCAACTGATTATATTATAATTGAACAGTTGTTCAATTGTCAATAGGTTCATATAAAATATTTTGTCTTTGAATAAATCATTATTCATTGGTATAATAAGTATTAAAAAGGGGTGTATGCATTGGGAGAAACATTTAAAAAGATTTATGAAACTGTTAAAAAAATCCCAAAGGGAAAAGTAGCGACTTATGGACAGGTAGCTACTCTTTCAGGCAATCCACATTGGTCACAAGTTGTGGGATATGCACTGCATGCAAACCCCAATCCAGATGAAATTCCATGTTACCGAGTTGTTAACCGATATGGAGAACTTTCCAAGGCGTTTGCTTTTGGTGGTGACAAAACTCAAAGATTATTGCTTGAAATGGACGGCGTAGAATTTTTGGATACCGGTAATGTTGACCTTGAAAAATATCAGTGGCGACCATAGTTAATCGTATTATGTTTTAAAAATCAATAAAAATTACCCACATCAAATCACTGTTGATGTGGGTTTATATTTATATGGGATATAACATATTAGTAGCTAACTTTAGATTTGATAAGAGTAAAAATTTATATTAATATCCGTCAGGATGAGATTTGTGCCAGTTCCAAGCGGTTTGTATAATGGTTTCAATCTGAGAATTTTTTGGCTGCCATTTTAAAATTTTATCTGCTTTTTGTGATGATGCAATAAGTCTTGCAGGGTCGCCCGCTCTGCGTTGTTCGATTTTAATTGGGATTGGATGTCCTGTTATTTTTCTTGCACATTCAATAATATCCATAACGCTAAAGCCTACGCCGTTACCAAAGTTGAAATTATCACTTTTACCACCGTTCATTAAATATTCCATAGCTAGTATGTGTGCTTTCGCAAGGTCAGTAACATGAATATAATCACGAATACATGTACCATCATTTGTTGCGTAATCATTTCCAAAAACGCTTACAAATTCACGCTTGCCATTTGCAACTTCTAAAACAATTGGAATAAGATGTGTTTCGGGGTTATGGTCTTCTCCAATATTACCAAACACATGTGCACCACAAGCATTAAAATAACGCATAGAAACAAATCTTATTGAATGTGCAAGCTCAGTCCATTTAAACATTTTTTCCATTGCAAGCTTGGTTTCGCCATATGCGTTGGTAGGGTTTGTTGAATCTGTTTCAACCAAAGGGATATGCTCTGGTTCACCGTATACTGAGGCTGTGGAGGAAAAAACAATTTTATTAATTCCGTTTGCAACCATGCTTTCAAGCAAAACTTTTGTGCCGTATAAATTGTTATCATAATACTTTAGTGGATTTGTCATAGACTCGGCGACAAGTGAATTTGCTGCAAAGTGGATAACACCCTCTATTATTTCTCTTGCATAAACGCTGTCAAGAAATTCACGGTCACGAATATCACCTTTATAAAACTTGGCGTTCGGATGCACGGCTTCAACATGTCCAGTTTCAAGATTATCAATAATTACAACATCTTTGCCTATATTTATAAGCTCATATACTGTGTGGGAACCAATATAACCTGCACCGCCTAAAACCAAAATACTCATATTTATTTCCTCCTGCTTTATTATAATTGCTCGCTTTGAAATAAAAGTATTAAAAAGTAATCTGTAGTAAAGAACTGTGTCTTACGATTGATTTTCATATATTACTTTTTGCAATAATCTTTCAAAAATTCTATTGCATTTTTATATCCGTCAAATCCCATTCCACAAAAGGTCTTTTGAGCCACAAGAGAAACATAAGACATGTGCCTAAATTCTTCTCTTTTATATATGTCTGAAAGATGTACTTCTGCACAAGGAATAGAAACTGCCTTTAGTGCATCAAGTATTGCAATGCTTGTGTGGGTGTATGCAGCAGGATTTATCACGATTGCATCAAAATTGCCGTATGCCTGCTGGATTTTATCAACTATTGCACCCTCGTGATTAGACTGAAATAGCTCACACATAATATCATTTTCGTCACAAACACTTAAAATAAAGTTTTGCAACGCTTCAAAAGAGCCTTCTCCATAAATACTCTTTTCACGAATGCCAAGCATATTTATATTTGGACCATTGATTACAAGTATTTTCACAGAACCGCCTCCTCAAGTTTTTTTAATATTTCTTTAGCACAGCTTTCTACAGTGTGGTTGTTTAAAATGCTTATATCACAGCACTTTTCATATACAGGCAATCTTTGACTATGAAGTGTTTTTATTGCCTCAGCATTTCTAGATAGTGGTCTTCCGTTTGTGGATAACAACTCAATGTTTCGTTTTATAAAAACTATGTTGCCATTTTGCTTTAAACTATCATAATTTTTTTTGCTTAAAATAGCACCACCACCAGTGGCAATTACAACTCCGTTTTTCGCTCCAGCAGATTTAACAGCTATCTCTTCAAGACGTCTAAATTCTGGCTCACCATATTTTTCAAATATTTCTGGAATGGGCATTTTTGCATTTTGTTCCACTAAAATATCAGTATCAATAAATGGGCGATTAAGTTCGGATGCAATTGCTTTGCCTATACTCGTTTTTCCGCAGGATGGCATGCCAATCAAAACGATGTTTGAAAGTTCATACAAAAGGGCATTGTAAATTTGCGTTATTTTTTTATCATCAATCTGTGTGTCGAAGAACAGTTCAGAAGCGAATTTAGCCTGTGCAACAAGCATTAAAAGCCCATTGGAATAAGGAATTCCAAGCTCTTCTGCCTGCAACAAAAGTGCGGTTCTAAGCGGATTATAAATAACATCAACCACTCCATTACATTTTGTAAAGCAAGATAGCTTTACAGGAGATTTTGAGTTATTTGGAAACATTCCAACAGGGGTTGTGTTTATTATTATTTCACTGTCAAAATGCTTTTCAATATTTTCATAATTATTCTTGCCTTTTCTGGATACAACAACAATTTCACGAGCACCTGCGTCTTGTGCACAGGCGGTTGCGGTTAGAGATGTTCCACCACTACCCAATATTAAAACTTTTTTACCACAAAGCTCAATACCTTTTTCTTTAAGCATAAAGTTAAAGCCGAGGTAGTCGGTGTTATATCCAAAAAGCTTACCGTTTTTGTTTACTACGGTGTTGACAGCACCAATTCGGCGTGCATTGTCACTCAGCGTGTCACACAGTGGTATAACACGCTGTTTATATGGAATAGTGATATTCAGCCCTCCAAACTCACGCTTTTCAATAAGTTCATCAAACTCACTTTCGTCAACGCTAAAAAGGTCATAAAAATAACTGCCAAGCATGGAGTGTATTCTCTTTGAAAAGCTGTGCGAAAGTTTTTCTCCAACAAGACCGTAGAATAACATAAAAATGCTCCTTTAAAATATCTCGGAGTAACTGCCAAGATAAACAAACTGCTCTAGCTCATCATCAAACTCGCAAAGAAGCCTTACAACATCAGAAGAGGACACATTTGCGTCAATGTCAAAATAGAACATAAACTCAAAGTTTTTGCCTGGTATCGGTCGGCTTTCAAGCTTGGTAAGGTTAATCCCAAGTGATGAAAGACGAGAGATAATACCATAAAGTGAACCTGGACGATGTGGCAAGCAAAGCATAAGGCTAACTTTGTCTGCGCCAGGATAAATTTCTAAATCTTTTGAAATGCAGATGAAGCGTGTGTAGTTGTTGTCACTGTTCATTACGTTGTTGTTCAAAATGCAGAGGTTGTAAAGTTCTGCACAGTCGTGAGATGAAAGTGCAGCAACATCCGTTGTATTACTTTCTGCAACACATTTTGCAGCTATTGCGGTGTTTTCGCAAACGGTTACTTTAACATCAAGCGACTTTAAAAATTCACTGCACTGGTTGATTGCCTGTTCGTGTGAAAAAATCTCTTTAATATCTGAAAGTTTTGAACCCTTTTTTGCAAGCAGATTATGCTCAATACGCATTTGGATACTGCGAACAATATGGAACTTGTTTTTCTTCATAAGGTCATATACTTCGTTTACAGAACCTGCTGTACTGTTTTCAATTGGCAATACACCGTATTTGCATAATCCTTTGTCAACAGCCTGAAAAACGCCGTCAAAACCATTGAAATACATGATGCTTGGTGTTGAAAAAAGCTTGTCACAAGCCGCTTGTGAGTAAGCACCCTCAACACCCTGACAAGCAACAACAGCACGAGTAGGAAAGAGAGGGGGAGTGGTTTTAATAGCGTTTTCAATACTCGTTTTAAGTTGGCTTTGTGATGTTAAAATGCGATTCTGATACGAACGGCTAACGCTGAACAAAGTAGAAAAAATAACCTGAATATAATTAGCTAGCTCGTCACCCGAAAGGTCAGCCACACGGTTTAAAATTTCTCTTTCACGAGTTTTATCAAACACTGGCAAAACATTTTCTTGCTTGTAATTTGCAATCTCTTTTGAAATGTCCATTCTCTTTTTGAGTAAGTTTACAAGCTCACTATCTATTTTATCAATATTATTTCTTGCATCATTTATATCCATTTTAATTACTCCTCAATAATAATTTATACCATCAAATCAAGCAAAGCGATTGCAGTTGCAGCTTCAACACACGCAACAGCTCTTGGTACAATGCATGGATCATGCCTGCCTTTTATTGTAAGTTGTGCTTTTTCTCCTGTGTTCAAGTCAACAGAAGATTGCTCTTTTGCAATTGATGGTGTGGGCTTGATTGCAACTTTAAATATAAGTGGCATACCTGTTGAAATTCCGCCAATAACTCCACCTGAATTATTAGTTTTTGTTTTTATTTCATCATTATCTAAGTAAAATTCATCGTTATTTTGGCTTCCAAAAATTGAGCAGGCATCAAATCCATTTCCAAACTCAATTCCCTTAACGGCAGGAATTCCAAAAATCGCAGATGAAATTTTGTTTTCAATTCCTTCAAAAATAGGGTCGCCGATTCCAACAGGAAGACCAACGGTACAGCACTCAATAATTCCGCCAACGGAATCTCCCTGTGCTTTTGCTTGAGCAATTTTTTCTTTCATCGCATTACCTTTGTTATCATCAATAACGGCAAAGTCCTTTTGCATTACTTCTTCAAGTTGACTTTCAGTTATAAATACAGGGTCAAAGCTGTTATCAACTTCATTTGCAATTGAATAAATGTGAGCGCCAATAGTAATGCCTGAAAGCTCAAGAACCTGTTTGCAAACAGCTCCAGCAAAGCAAAGCGGGGCAGTAAGCCTGCCAGAAAAATGACCGCCACCTCGGAAATCGTTTGCACCACCATACTTTACAAATGCTGTAAAATCAGCGTGTGATGGTCTTGGTATATCTTTTATATTGTTATAATCCTGTGAACGTGTGTCAGTATTTTCAATTACAGCACAAAGAGGTGCACCACAGGTTTTGCCTTCAAAAAGACCAGAAAGAATTTGCGGAGTGTCTTTTTCTTTTCGGGCAGTTGAATATTGGTTGCCACCAGGGGCACGACGAGCCATAAATCGAAGAATTTTATCCATATCTATTTGCACACCTGCAGGTAATCCGTCAATAACAACACCAATGGCCTGTGAGTGAGACTGTCCAAATATCGAGATTTTGAGTTTGGCTCCAAAGTTAGATGACATTTATATTACCTCCGAGCTTTTTAAAGTCGTCAAAAAAATTAGGGTAGGATTTTAAAATAGCCTGAGCATCAGTTATCTTAACATCGTTAGTAGACATTGTTGATGCAATTGCGGCAGACATTACAATGCGGTGGTCGTTAAATCCATTTACACTTCCGCCAGTAAGATTGTTGTTGCCATATATTGTAAGTTCACCATCGCAGTAGCTTGCTTTTGAACCTAGAGACTGCAAAAGGTTTATAACAGCATCAATTCTATCACATTCTTTTAGCTTTAGCCTCTGCGTGTTTTTAATTTTAGAAACTCCGGTTGCGACGCTTGCAAGCACACAAACAATAGGCACAAGGTCTGGTATATCCTTAGCATCAATGCAAAATGACTTACGCTCTTTTGGTGAAACGCTTATAAAGTCTGTGCCTTGTTCAATATCAGCACCATACAATTTTAATATATCTACAATTGCTTTGTCACCCTGTGCAGAATTAAAGTCAAGTCCTGTGCAGGTCATTTTTTTATTAAGAGCACCACAGCAAAGCCAAAATGCGGCATTTGACCAATCGCCCTGAACTGTAATTTGCTTTGGTGAAAAATAGTGTGAATTTGCAGGAACTATATATCCTGTACCCGTGCTTTCAACCTCAATTCCGAATTTTTTCATAACTTCCACTGTTATGTCAACATAGCTTTTTGATTCAAGAGGGGATGTAAGGCGTATTTCTCCGCCGTCTTTAGTTAATGGAAGTGAAAGCAAAAGCCCAGTTACAAACTGAGAGCTAATATCGCCAGGAAGTTCAAACACCCCACAGCTCATTTTGCCGCCAAGCGTTGTTGGAAGCGAATTTGATGTAAATGTTACATCATGCTCTTTAAGTTGATTTAAGAGAACTGTTAATGGTCTGCTTGGCAATCTGCCTGTGCCTTCAAAAGTTGCATCGTTGCCAATTGTGGCGGCAACGGGTAGCAAAAATCGAAGTGTTGAACCGCTTTCAATACAGTTCAAAACAGGAGATTTTGCAATGCTATGTGCAGGATAAACTGTGATACAGTTATCACTTTTTTTCTCCACGTTGCAACATAATGCTTTAAGACAGCCAATAGTCGCTTCAATATCTTTTGAAAATTGTGTGTTAATAAATATATCGGTAGGAGCATTTGAAAAAGCGGCACAAATAAGCAAACGATGGGCATAAGATTTTGAAGGTATACAGTGAACTTCGCCTTCAAGTGTAGATGGCTTTATAAAAGCGTCCATTTTAGAATCTCCTTAAATGTTAAATCAAAGTCCAAGATTTATAAAATCACAAAGCTTATCAATGTCCATTTTATATAGTATGCATTTGCCGATTTTTTGCGGGATAACTAAGTTAATTGTATTACCTGTTCTCTTTTTATCTGAAACAGCGGTTGAAAAAAGAGCTTGTGCATCAAAAGAGCACTGAGTTGGAAGACCATTTGCTTTGAGTGACTGTTCAATTTCGGTTGAGCAATCGTAATCGCAAAGACCTGCTTTAAATGCTGCTTTACTTATAATGCACATTCCGATTGCAACTGCGTGACCATGAGTTATTTTAAAATTACTTTGCTTTTCAATGCAGTGACCAATTGTATGACCAAAGTTTAAAAGCTGTCTTGTACCAAGGTCAAACTCATCCTCGTTTACTATATCTTTTTTTATTGTAACGCACTCTGTAATGATTTGCTCAATATTTTTTTTGCACTGTCCATTTGCAATTGCGTCAAATAGCTCGTGCGATGAAATAACACCGTATTTAACTGCTTCTGCAATACCGTCTGCAAACACATCTTCGGGCAGAGTGTCAAGCGTGCTGTAGTCACAAATCACAAGTGACGGTTGCCAAAACGCACCCACAAGGTTTTTGCCTGCGTTCAAGTTTACTCCTGTTTTACCCCCAACGGATGAATCAATTGCAGCAAGAAATGTGGTTGGGATTTGCACGAATTTTATGCCACGCAGATAAGATGATGCACAAAATCCAGCAAGGTCACCAACAACGCCTCCACCAAGAGCGATTATAACATCACTCCTGCTGATTTCACTTTCAGCGAGAAATTCCAAAGCATTAGCAAATGTTGAAATGTTTTTTGAACACTCGCCATTATTAAAAACATATTTGCATGTTGCAAATCCGCTTTTCTCAAGTGAGCTTTGCACTAGGTCAGCATACAGAGAATTTACAATATCATCTGTTATTATTGCTGCTTTGCAAGGCGAAACGACATTGCTAACGAGTTTGCCTGTGCTTTTTAGTAAATCAGAACCAATTAAAATGTCATAGCTTTTTGATGCGTCTACACGAACGGTATTCATACTGAGTCCACCTGTTCCTTTATTTCTCTGCCTTGCTTTAAGAGTTCTTTAAGCGTATTTGAATCGGCTGATTTTATTGCATTACTGTATAGCTTTAATTGCTCACAAAGGCAATCAATTTCTTTAACCAGTGGTTCAGCATTGTCTAAAAACAAATCTGTCCACATATCTTCATTAAGCTTTGCAACACGAGTTAAATCTCTATAGCTTCCTGCGGAAAATCCGTGGTGAAGTTGTGCTGTTGGACTTTTTACATAAGCGTTTGAAACAATGTGGGCAAGCTGTGAAGTGAATGCAATTAGTCTATCGTGCTCCTTTGCAGTGGTGATTTTAATATCTCCAAAGCCAAGCGACAAAAATAGTGACTTTGCCCACTCGATTTTATCGTTTTGAGTCCATTCAAACGGAGTTAAAATCATTGATGCACCGCTAAACAGCGTGGGCGTAGAGGCTTTGTAGCCAGAGTTTTCTGTGCCTGACATTGGATGCCCACCGATTAATGTAAAGTTACCTTGCTTTACACATTCTTCTAGTGGCTCTAAAACAGCAGATTTAATACCACACAAATCAAAGACAAAAGCGTCATTTTTAAAGTAACCACGATGTTTTTTAATGAATTCAACAGTGTCATGAGGATATAATGCAACTAATATAACATCACAATCTCCAATGCTTTTATCGGTTAACAAGCCATCAATTACTTTTTCATTTGTGGCGGTTTTTAGCACCGTTTGATTATTGTCAAATCCAAAAATTTTAGCATTGAGTTTTGACTTTATTGTCTTTGCCATTGAACCTCCGATAAGTCCAAGGCCAGCAATACCAAAAATCATGCTAAACCTCCAAGACCTTTTTTGCCCAAAAGTGAAAGTATAGGACAAATATCATTTACAATTTTGCCGAAAGCATCTGGTGTTATTGATTGAGGACCATCGCATAATGCGTGCTGAGGATCATTATGAACCTCTATAATCAGTCCATCTGCACCTGCTGCGGCAGAAGCAAGAGAAAGAGGACGAACAAGCCTTGAAATTCCTGTAGCGTGGCTTGGGTCAACAATAATAGGGAGATGTGAAAGTTCCTTGAGCAAAGGAATTGCAGAGATGTCGAGAGTATTTCTTGTGTATGTCTCAAAAGTACGAATTCCACGCTCACACAAAATAATATTTTCGTTTCCGCCTGCCATAATATATTCTGCACTCATAAGAAGTTCTTCTAAATTGTTTGCAAGCCCACGCTTTAGCAAAATAGGTTTATTGGTTTTACCAAGCTGTTTTAACAGTTCAAAGTTTTGCATATTTCTTGCACCTACTTGGATAACATCAACTTCGTCAAACAAAGGAAGGTGAGATAAGTCTATAATTTCTGTGACGATTGGAAGACCTGTGTGCTTTTTAGCTTTTATCAAAAGTTCAATACCTTCTGCACGAAGGCCCTGGAAAGCGTATGGTGAGGTTCGAGGTTTAAATGCTCCACCTCTTAGCAATGTCGCACCTGCTGTTTTTACTTGTTCTGCAATACTGCAAATTTGCTCTTCGGATTCAACTGAACAAGGTCCGGCAATGATTTGGAAGAAGCCACCACCAATTTTAGATTCGCCAATTTCAACAACGGTATCATCGGGGTGGAATTTGCGGTTAGCATTTTTGAATGGTTCTTGAATTCTCTTAACGGTTTCAACTATATCAAGTCCTTGTACCAAAGAGATGTCAACTGATGAAGTGTCACCCACAAGTCCAAGTATAGTTTGAAATTTGCCCTCGCTTAAATGTGTGTCTATGCCCATGCCTTGAAACCATGATATTAGGTTTTTAACCTGTGTTGAACTTGTATCATTTTTTAAAACTAAAATCATTTGTATAACCTCCATAATTATTATAGTGTGTGGTGTTTAGGCTGTACTATTATTATATTAAATAAAAAGAGCCTCGCAGTGTATTCCACTGCGAGGCTCTCGTTTAAACATAACTTAAAAACAAGGGAGCTTTCTGTTTGCAGCAAAATACGAATAAACCTTGCTAAAATAGTAAGCAAAGTAAAAGTAAAAATATTCTCTTGCTGAAGAAACGATATTAGCCATAAAATGACATCTCCCAAATTTGATATGGCAATGATAACACATAATTATCATATTGTAAAGAAAAAAATAAATAAATACAAGTGAACAAAAGTCACGAAATCAAAAATTAAATTATATTTTAGGTATTATTTCCATTAAAGGGGTGTCGAAATGTATCGTATTTCCTCGAAAATTTTAATATCTATAATTTTATGTTTATCACTTACTATAAATGTTTTTGCTCTTGAAATTACAGTTGACGAAATAACAGTGAATGGAATCATTGCTCCTAAAGAGTGGGGCAGTTCATCAATTGTGCTTATACAAAACGGAGAGAATCAAAGCTTTGAATTTGCACAAATATTTATAATTAAAGATATTGATAAATCTGAAATTTGTATTGGTGTAAGAGTGGCAGAAAAAAACACTTTAAATGGTTCAATTAGAAACAGCGGCATAGAAATTGTATTTGATGAAGATTATACACTAACTTTATGGGCAAACGGAGATATATTTGAAAATAATAACTTTGTTAAGGAAAATAAAGCTGTAATAAATACAAGTAATCAATATTCGATCGAAGCAAGAATTATCTACCCGAAACTTTGTAAAAACATGAAGTTAAAAGCGGTGCTGATTGATGTAAACGGAAATGAAAGCACTGGGTTTTGTATAGATTTAGATAAAATGTTATTAACACAAGAGACTACGACAGTTCCCCATGAACAAGAAAAAACGCAAACAAGCACGACGAAAAGTACAACTACTACAACAAGGCATGCAACGGAAAATAGGACAATATCGAAGGTTGAAGTTGACTCAGTTAAAAATACGACAAGTGCAAAATCAAGTAAAGCAAAGGTTCAAACTACATTTGAAATACAGGATGAAAATGTTGCAATTGCTCAAGCCAAATCACTTCAAAAGGAAGTGGTGGCGGATAACTTATCAACACAACAGGAAAAGAAGAACAAAAGAAAAATTGTTGGAACTGCAATCGCGGTAGCACTACTTGTAACAGCTGCAACTCTTTCTGTTATGAGGAACATTAAAGATAAAAAGTATGATACACAAAAATTAAATAAAGACGAATAAAAATAAAAGAACAACGGTTTTCGTTGTTCTTTTATTAATTTAGATATATATATAATTCTATATTGCAAATATTGTTGAAGTATATACACTAACATGATATACTTTATTGGAAAATATTAACAAGGAGAGGTTTTTTTGAAAAGTAAGAAAATAGCAATTATCGTGTGCGTTGTTCTTGTAATGCTTTCAGTCTTTGGAGGGTGTTCGTCAAAATCTTCTGACAATGGTGAGGCTTCACCTGCAAACGCTACAAATAAAAAAATAAAGGTAGTTACAGTAAAAAGTGAAAACGGATTATTTTCTGTAACTTTTCCAGATGCCAATTGGGGAAAAAATAGCGGTGAAGAGACAATGAATGAAGAGTCTGATCTTGAAGCATGTAATGAAAGAAAGAATAGCTATTGCATGGCTCTTATGGAGAACAAAAGTGACTTTTCATGTACTTATGATGAGTATGCAGATGTTATAATTGAAAATTTAGAAACAGGATATGGTGTAGATATTGGAGATGCTAAAGTAGTCGACTTAGGTAATGGAAAGATGTGGAAATCATCAACATTTGAAGCTAGTGTTGATTCAATAAATATTTATATGAAAGCTTATATTGTTGAAACAGAGAATTATTATGGACAGTTGCTCATTTGGTCTGCTAAGAGCGGTCAGGAATACATAGATGATATCTCGGATGACATTGCAAAGACATTTACAGAGGCTAACAAAGCAGTATAAGTATATAAAACAGAAAAAACGGTGAGGTTAATCCCCACCGTTTTTTTTTTTATATATTTGAATATCTTACAAAATTTATTTAATATATAATTTTAGAAAAGGATAACGGTTTTCGTTGCCTTTTGTTTATATTTTATTTATTGATGAAAAAGCTTTTGAGACTGATATTCAGGTTCGCAAGTCATATTAACACCAATCTTTTTAAATATAGTATCGTCCACCTGAGATAGGATAACGCTTGAATGAGCTTCGCATCCTCTTAATTTTTGCAGTTGCTTTATGGCAAGCTCTGCGTTTTTATCTGTCGCCGCAGCAATAGATAAGGCAACCAAAACTTCGTCTGTGTGAAGTCTTGGATTTTTGTTTGCCAAATGCTTTGTTTTAAGTTTTTGAATAGGCTCAATAACAATTGGAGGTATAAGATGAATTTCGTCTGGAATATCTGCAAGAGTTTTTAGTGCATTGAGAAGCATAGCAGAAGAAGCACCAAGAAGTGAAGATGTTTTTCCTGTTACAATGCGGCCGTCATTAAGCATAATAGCAGCGGCTGGATCCTCTGTTTTATCTGCTTCTTCACAGCAAGCGGCAATAACAGGTCTGTTGTCAGCAGTTATTCCTGCTTGCTTCATTAAAAGTTCAAGCTTATAGATTATATCTGAGTCAGTTAGTCCTTTACGTTTTTCGCAAAGAGCATTGTAATATCTACGTATAATTTCCTGCTTTGAAGCTTCACGACATATTTCATCATCAATAATGCATTTACCCGCCATATTAACGCCCATGTCGGTGGGAGATTTATACGGAGAAATTCCCCAGATACGCTCAAACATAGCGTTAACAACAGGGAAGATTTCAACGTCACGATTGTAGTTAACGGTGGTTGTACCATATGCGTCCAGATGAAATGGGTCAATCATATTAATATCGTTAAGATCTGCTGTAGCACCTTCATAAGCAATATTGACAGGATGCTTAAGAGGGAGGTTCCAAATTGGGAATGTTTCAAACTTTGCATAACCTGATTTGACTCCACGCTTGTGCTCGTGATAAAGTTGTGAAAGGCAGGTTGCCATTTTGCCACTTCCAGGACCTGGAGCTGTAATAACAACGAGGGAACGGCTGGTTTCAATATAATCATTTTTACCGTAGCCTTTATCACTTACAATGAGAGAAACATTGGATGGATAACCTTCAATAGGGTAGTGTCTATAAACTTTTATGCCAAGATTTTGTAGCCTTTTTTGAAAAGCGTCAGCCGCAGGTTGTGAGCGGTATTGAGTGATTACAACACTGCCAACAAAAAGACCGATTCCTTCAAAAGCATCAATTAGGCGAAGTACATCAAGGTCATATGTAATGCCAAGGTCGCCTCTAACTTTGTTCTTTTCGATGTCCGCAGCATTTATTACTATTATAATTTCAGCCTTGTCCTTTAGCTGTAGCAGCATATTAACCTTACTGTCTGGCTTAAATCCGGGTAAAACGCGTGATGCATGATAATCGTCAAACAGCTTACCACCAAATTCAAGGTAAAGCTTGCCACCAAACTTATCAACACGCTCTAAAATTAGTTGAGACTGCATAGTTAGGTACTTTTCGTTATCAAATCCAATCATATTCAAAATTTTATCCTCCAAAAAAATTAGATTTTATTATATAAAAAATTATCATTTTACAAGTGTGATTATTGTAAAAATTTATTGAAAATTAGAAATAAATGGTATATGATGGTACATAAATAAAGGCGTGAATAGAGGTTTAAGTATGGCGAAATGGAACCCATGGCACGGCTGTAGAAAATATAGCGAAGGCTGTGAAAACTGTTATGTATATCGTGTAGATGAAAGGCATGGAAAGGATAGCACACAGGTAACCAAGACAAGGTACTTTAATATGCCCATTGCCAAAAATAGGCGAGGAGAGTATAAGGTAAAGACTGGGGAACTGGTTTATACATGCTTTACTTCTGACTTTTTTATTGAAGAGGCTGATGAGTGGCGGAAAGATGCTTGGAATATGATGCGCCAAAGGTCTGATTTAAATTTTTTGCTTATTACAAAGCGATGTTTGCGTTTTATGGACTGTATTCCTTCTGATTGGGGAGAGGGCTATGAAAACGTTGCTATATGTTGCACAGTTGAAAACCAAAAAAGAGCGGATGAGCGTCTACCTGTTTTTGTTAACTTGCCAATAAAGCATAAATATATAGTTTGTGAGCCGATTTTAACGCCGATTAATTTATCGCCATATCTTAACGACCAAATTGAGCAGGTTGTTGTTGGTGGTGAGTCAGGTCAAAATGCAAGAATTTGCGACTATAACTGGGTGTTGAATATTCGTAACCAGTGCGAAGAAAAAGAAGTGGCTTTTTATTTTAAACAAACGGGTGCGTTTTTTAGAAAAGATAATAGAGTTTATAGGATAAAAAGAGAATATCAGCACTCGCAGGCCCGTAGAGCGGGAATAAGTTATAAGCAGGATGCTTTTGGACCAAAGAAAGATAATAATAAATAGAATCAAATATAAACTGCCCGATTCTTTAATTAATAATTAATCGGGCAGTAGCTTTTATGTTTTAAGGTTTATCAATTGTTACAGGAGTTTCATTTTGGATTATGTTTGCAAGGCGAGCGTGAACAACAAATCGTTCGTCTTGAGCACGAGATGTACATGTTGAAAGTGTAATGACTTTATCATTCGCAGTTGGTTTGATACCTGTGGTTATTACTGAAAGCTCAGTAATAGCACTTAAGAAGTTCTTAAAGTCATCATCATTTGTAAAAATATTAATATAAGCAGGGCCACTGGTTAAAGTGGTATATACTGAAAAAATTTCGTATTCATAGGTTTTGTCTGCGTATACGATATATATTTTTGGATGCTGTTTAAAGTAGTTTACATCTTTATACTTTTTAAGCGATCCAAACATGGAACCGTTTTTAGTGTTGTGTCCATATATAATAGAGTTTCTATCAGACATATCTGAAGAGTTTCTAAAGTCAACAAAAATACTGCCAAAGTCGCTTTTGATATTGTTGTATGTTTGTTTTAGGTACTTTTCATTATTATCGCATTGCAAAAGAGGATAGCTTACTTTAGTATCATTAATATAAATCCAAGCAATAATATCAGGATTAATTTTTTTTAGCTGTGCAATGTCTAATGTGTATTTTTGATTCTCGTTGCTTTTATCGCCATCTTCTTGTTCAGACACAAAGTATTTTTCCTGCGATTCATAATATATTTTATCGCCTTCGTTATAGTTGCTTATTATTCCCCCAATATTAATAGCTGCGTATATGAAAACACCTATCAAAAGAGTTTGAATAATAGAATAAATTCTTTCTTTTATCACAGCGTAACCCCCAAACTTAATATTTATGAGTAATTATATCATGCTTGTTTTTTGTTATAGTAAAATGTATTGTGTGGCAGTAAAAAGCATTACACTGTGTTTATTATATCAGCGAATGTTGTTTATTTCAACAAACTTACCTAAATAAAATAATAACGATAAATATGTAAGAATATTGTAGAATTGTGTTTATTTTTTAGAAATTTTATATTATAATAGGTTAGTAATAACTTAAAAAATGAGTTTAGAAAAGGTTTACTTGTATGAAACAGAATGTAGATACAAAAATTTTATACAAACTCATAGCGCTTATGCTTTGCTTTGCGCTAATGTTGCCATGCCTTGTAAGTTGTGGTGATGAAGATAAGGAGACCTCTGCAACTTCAAAAGTTAAAACAACACAGGAAGTCACAGGTAAATCGGATTCTACGAGCGATGAAGTGAAATCCACCACTGGAAGCAAAGATACTAGTGTAGCAAATCAAGGTGGAACAACTTCTGCTAACGTTGCTGGAACCACAGCAAGGAAAAGTTCAGGCACAACTAAAAAACCAGTAACAGCAAGAACAACGACAACAAAAGCAGCGGCAGCCCCCCCTACACCCGCTCCAAATGCACCTTATGCTGCACCTGTTATTTATTCCACAGTTGCATCGGGTTCGGTAGTGTATGCAAACGAAAAAGCATCAATAGATGCATCGAATACTAGTGATGGTTACATCATGGTAAGATATACGGGTGGTGCTGCAAAAGTTAAGTTAAGGATTATAAAGGATACAACATACTATTATGACCTTTCTTTAAGTGGCAATTATGAGGTGTTTCCACTTTCTATGGGAAGTGGTACATATTCAGTTGATGTGCTTGAGAATGTTTCGAGCAATAGTTATGTACAAGCACATTCAGCAAACTTTGGGGTTTCTCTTTCAAGCTCTTTCGCCCCATTTTTAAGACCAAATCAATATGTAAACTACAATGGTAGTACAACAGCAATTTCAAAAGCGGCAGAGCTTTGCACAGGATATTCAACAGATTTGCAAAAGCTCGACAGAATATATAATTTTGTAATTAATAATTTTACATATGATAACTATAAGGCATCTACAGTTCAAAGCGGATATTTGCCTGACTTAAATTCTGTTTATGCACAGCGTAAGGGAATTTGTTTTGACTATGCAGCACTTATGACAGCTATGCTTCGTTCTCAAAATATACCTTGTAAGCTGGTTGTTGGCTGGGCATCATCAAGCTACCATGCATGGGTAAATGTTTACATTAGAAATGTTGGTTGGATAAATGGTGCAATATATTTTGATGGACAAAGCTGGAAGCTTATGGATCCAACCTTTGCATCCAGTGCAAATTCAAGTGCTTCTATTATGCAATATATAGGTAATGGCTCTAATTACACAGCACAGTTCTATTATTGATTTTAAACGTACACGGAGGTTTTTGTATGAGTGGCAAAATATTAAGCGGACCTTATCTTTCGTCCTTATGTATGGAACTTAGCCTTGTTATGAAAGCGGGTATCTCGCTTAACGAGGGTCTTTCAATGCTTCAAGAGGATGAAACGGATAAGCAAAACAGAGAAATGTTGAGCAAGCTTTTTGAAAAGGTCGATTCTGGTGTTGCACTTCACATCGCAATGGATGAGTCGGGTAGCTTCCCAAAGTATGTTGTTGACATGATCGAAATAGGTGAAAAGACAGGCCGAACAGAAGCTGTTTTAAGAGCTTTGTCAGAGCATTATGATAGGCAGGAGCAGATTTCAAGAAGCATAAAAAATGCAGTTGTATATCCAGCTGTGCTTATGCTTATGTTGCTTTTGGTGATAATCATACTTATCACCCGTGTCCTTCCAATTTTTAACGATGTGTTTAACCAACTTGGTACACAGATGTCACCTGTAGCAATTAGCATTATGCACTTTGGTAATGCTCTTTCAAAGTATTCGTTCATCATCTTTGGTGTAATAGCTGCAATAGCACTCATAGCATTTGTAATAAATCTTGTGCCGTCTTGGCGTGTTAAGTTTTCCAGATGCTACAATAAAATGACAGCTTCCAGAGGACTTAATAGAAAGATAGCGTCAGCAAGATTTGCATCAGCAATGGCTATGACACTTGCAAGCGGACTTGATACAGACGAATCACTCAATATGGTTGAGCGTATAACAGACAATCCTAATATGAAGTCAAAGATAGACAATTGCAGAAAGCTTATATCTGAAAGTGAGTCGTTTGTTAATGCGATTTCAAAGTCAGAGATTTTTTCAAGCCTGTATTGCCGTATGCTTTCTGTAGGATTTAAAACAGGCTCAGCAGATACAGTTATGTCCGAAATCGCAAGAAGAAGCGAAGAGGATGTTGATGAGAATATAGAAAGAGTAATAAACCGTGTTGAGCCGACTCTTGTAATTATAATGTCGCTCATAGTTGGTCTTATCCTTTTGTCAGTTATGTTGCCTCTTATGGGTATTATGTCAACCATTGGATAAGCTTTGTGGCAAAAAGTTGCGTGAAGGGAGAGAATGCGTATGAAAACAACTAAATACAAGCAATCTCCGTGGTCTGTGTTAAAGGGGCATTTGCTGTCCATAATTCTTTTTGCTGCAATATTTGGAATGTTTTTATGGGGGCTTGGCGATGCTGAAATCAACAGTAAGGCAGAGGGTAAGCGTGTTCTTGAGGAAAGTATACGCCGTGCTGTTGTAAGCTGTTATGCATTAGAAGGAAGCTATCCGCAGGACATAGAATATCTTGAAGAAAACTATGGAGTTAGAATTGACGAAAACAAATACAGCGTTAAATATAGCATTTTTGCATCTAACATAATGCCAGAAATCACCGTGCTTGATGTTGGCAGTGAGGAGGTGCCGCAACAATGAAAAAAAGCCATTCATATTCAGTAGACACAGTATTTGTGTTGGTTTTATTTTGTGTTTTTGCAGCAACGATACTCTTCGTGTTAATGTCTGGTGCAAATGTCTATAAGGATACGGCAAAGATTATGCAAGAGAGGTATGAGGAGAGAACTTGTCTTTCATACATATCTGCAAAGATAAAGCATTATGACAATGAGGATTCAGTTTATCTTACTGATTTTAACGGAGTCACAGCACTTGCAATGGATGAAGAGATAAATGGTAGTAAGTATAACACACTTATTTATTATTATGACGGACATGTTAAAGAGCTATTTTGTGAAAAAGGTGTAAAGTTTTCTATTGAAAGCGGCACAAATATTATAGAAGTTAAGAATTTGCAGTTTGCAAAGTTAGATACAGATTCAGGGCTTATAAAAATCAAATGCACAGGCAACAGTGGTGGTTCTTCCACTTTGACTATAGGAACAAAGAGCGAAAACGGAGGTGCGTTAAATGAATAAGCACAACCGTTCAAAATCAGGCTTGTTTCTTATGGAACTAATAATTGTAATTTTATTCTTTTCAGTGTCTGCTGCAATTTGCATGAGGATTTTCGGCACGGCAAAGATTAAGTCGGATTATAGCCGAGACCTTAGTAATTCTTCAGTTTATGCTCAAAGCTGTGCAGAAGCGTATAAGGCATATGACGCTGATCTTGAAAATACGGCAGAGGCAATGGAAGGCAAGTTTGATGATAATACTTTGACCGTTTATTATGATTTCGACTGGAACATAACAAATTCTAAGGAAAGTGCAAAATACATTTTAACTCTTGATAAAACAAAAGATAGCGACATTAAAACAACAGGCAAAATCACAGTTAAAAAGGCAAATGGAGATAGCCTTTTTAAACTCACTGTAAAAACGGCACAGCAAAAAACAAAATAAAAGGAGGGAACGGATATGGCAAATGAGAAAAAAACAGCTGGCGTCAATGTTGGCGGGGCTTCCATAATAATGGTCTTTTCCGTTTTGTGCCTTACTGTTTTTGCGGTACTTACGCTTGTTTCTGCAAATGCTGAAAGCACGCTTGCAAAAAAATCTTCAGCAGTTGTTTCAAATTATTATGTAGCAGATGCAAATGCAACAGAAACGCTTGCAAAGGTTTATGAAATTGTTGATGAGCAGTCAAGTTTGCAGGATATTAATGTGAAAGTAGCACTTTTAAAGGATGTTTCAACTAAAGAAGAAGCAGGATTACTCTACATTTCATATTTTGAAAATATTGACGACAGTCAAAAGCTTACCGTTAAGTTGAGTACAGATGGTAAGAAAGTAGATGTTTTGAGCTGGAAGGTTGAAAGCACTGCAGAGTGGGAGCCAGACAACGGACTTGATGTTTGGCAGGGATAAAATAAAAAGGGGAACTTCAGCTATGATGGATTTGATACAGATACTCCAGGGAGCAGTAGATAAGCAAGCTTCAGATATTTTTGTGCTTGCTAGTCTTCCACTTTCTTACAAGTTAAACGGCTTGATAGTGCCTCAGAATGATGAGAGAGTAACACCTGAATTGTCAAAGCAACTCATAACAGATATATATGAAAAAGCAGGCAGGCCAATGGATAAGCTGCTTAATACGGGTGATGATGACTTCTCACTTGCTATTAGCGGTCTTTCAAGGTTTCGTGTCAGCACATATAAACAGCGTGGCTCGTTGGCAGCTGTTATAAGACTTGTATCATTTGATATTCCTAATTATAATGAGCTTTTTATTCCTAAACAAGTTATGGATATTGCAGAAAAGACAAAGGGTCTTGTGCTTGTTACAGGCCCTGCAGGTGGTGGAAAGTCAACAACGCTTGCTTGTATAATAGATAGGATAAATAGCACACGAAACGGGCACATAATAACACTTGAAGAGCCGCTTGAATATTTACATCGTAACAAGATGAGCGTAATCAGCCAAAGAGAGATAGAAACCGATACAGACGATTATATAACTGCTTTGCGTGCTTGTTTAAGGCAGTCTCCAGATGTTATTTTGGTTGGAGAAATGCGTGACTATGAAACAATAAAAATTGCGATGACAGCGGCTGAAACAGGGCATTTGGTGATATCCACTTTGCACACAGTTGGAGCGACTAATACAATTGACAGAGTTATTGATGTTTTTCCACCAAATCAGCAGCAGCAAATTAGAGTTCAGCTTGCACAGCTTTTGCAGTCAGTTATCTCCCAGCAACTTATACCAACAGTGGAAGGTCAACTTGTTCCTGCATTCGAGGTGATGAATCTTAACAGTGCAATACGCAATATGATTAGAGAATCAAAGATTCACCAGATAGATTCGGTTATATCTACCTCTGCGGCAGAGGGAATGGTAGGAATGGACACAAGCATTTACAATCTATTTAATCAGGGCAAAATAAGCAGGGAAAATGCACTTAAATTTGCATCAAATCCCGATATGTTAAAGAAAAAATTAGATGTATAAATAAAAAGAAGAGGTTCATTGAGAACTTCTTCTTTTTTGTTACGCATAAAATTTAATAGTCATGAAATTTTATCGATATTTTGCATAAGCTGTTTTTTAGTTAATATTCCACTGTGTATGTTTATTATTTTGCCTTCAGCATTAATGAAAAATGTTGTAGGGATGGAATAGATACCATATTTGTCTGAGGCATCCATATCCTTGTCAAAATACACGGGGAATGTATATTTTTCGCTTGCTATAAATTTTTCAGCAGTCTTTTGAGTTTCTCTGAAATTGTCGGTAAGATTAATCATAACAAATTTTACGTCGTTACCGATACTATCATAAACAGATTGGAATTCAGGCATTTCACTTTTGCAAGGTCCACACCAGCTTGCCCAGAAGTTTACAACAACTGGTTTGCCTTCAAACAGCGAGGTAAGAGATACCTTCTCACCAGCAGAGTTATATATAGTAACATCAAATGCTTGCTCATATTCATCTTTTGAGGTGGTTTCTTTGTCTTGTAATATGTTTTTCGTTGTTGCTGGCTGTTCATAGTTGCCGTATGATAGTTTGCTGTATGCCCAAAGTGCAAGTCCCATAATAGTAGCAAGCAAAATTACAAGCCCAACTATTTTCAACTTATTATTCATGTTTAATTTAACCTCCAATAATAGAGAGCAATAATCCTACTTTTCCGCTCACCATTAAAATTCCTATTATAATTAAAAGTGCACCACAAACAATATTTATTGTTTTATAGTTTCGCATTATAAAATCAAAAGCATTTTTAAGCTTGTCAATAAGTAACGCACTTAAAATAAAAGGTATACCGAGTCCAAGAGAATAAAAAACCAACATAATTATGCCTTTCAAAACTGAACCCTGCTGTGATGCAAGCATTAAAGCCGAGCCAAGGAATGCACTAACACATGGTGTCCACCCGATGCTGAAAACGATTCCAAATAATATGGATGATAAAAATCCCGTTGGTTTTATGTTTGATTTTGACTTGGTACTACTTCTTAAAAATTTCGGCTTAAACACGCCAATAAAGTTAAGACCCAATATTATTACAATAGCTCCTGTCACGATATTTACAGTGGTTTGATGTTGCTTTAGTGTGTTTCCAACGCTTCCAGCAAATGCGCCAAGCAAAACAAATACAAAACTAAATCCCAAAACAAAGCCAAGAGTATTTTTAAGAGTTGTTCCTTTTCTGTTTTCGCTGTTTGTGCCTGCAAAATATATAATATATACCGGCAACATAGGTAAAAGGCAGGGAGAAATAAATGTGATAATACCCTCTAAAAAAGATAGTAAATATTGCACTTTATCAACTCCTCTTTAACTATTTGTGTTTAGTATATCCTTTTGTCTTTTTAGTTTCTGTGATTTGATTACATATTAAATAAAATATTAGAAATATAATAACAAAACACAATGCAATTATATAATTTTATATTAAATAGATATATTTTCAACCTCACAAGAGTGCACAATCTCAAACGTAACTTTTAAATAATACCTAAATTTATACTAGTTTTTGAAAAATGATATATAAACCGCTTAAAAAGCCTTCGTAGTTATAAAGGCTTTTTAAGCGGTTTATATATCATTTAGTTACGGTTTAGCTAAGCAAAATTTTTGTTGTTAATATATCCTCATGCTGATAATTGTCACGAGGTTTAAGAGCCCTTACTTTGCCTTGGCAGGTAGAAACGCAAAAAAAGTCCGAAACCCAAGCAATCGCTAAGATTTACTCCGCTTTTGCCGTTAAGTTTAGCGAGGTTTGGCAAAAGCACTTTGTAACAGCCATGTGTACAGAAGTATTTTCGGAGTTCTGGTAATATTTGTGCTAATTTTATTTATTTTTTCTTGTCATAGCCATTTTTTGTTAATTTTGTAATACCAATAATAACAGCGATAATAGCAATAATACCGACACACACTATTGTGGTATCAATAGACGATTTACCAGTAATATGAAATATTGAAAAAGGTCTTTTTAGTGTTTTAATAAACTTTATGTTATTCACAATCTCTTTTTGTTGAAGTTCTGCGTTCTCAGAAGCTGGTCCAGTATATGAATATAGATTTATATTTATTGTCTGACCATTATATATGGTGAAATATTGAGTAATATAGGATTTTTCGGTACCGTCTTTAATCATACCACGGAAGACGATAAACTTTGCTTGCTTATGCTGGAAAATTTCGTAACCAGAATATTTAATTTCATGGGAATTTACTTTCATAGCTTTATCAACCATTTTTTGCAGTTCGTTTTTGCTCAAAAGATTAAGATTAAAAAAACTCTTGCTGCTCTTGTCTGAAGTCATTGTAACAAGAATGCCATACTCTCCATTTTTAGGTGAGGTATTAAGATAGCCATTGTACTCTTTAAGCATTGATATTACTTCTTTTGACGATGTAAAGTCAAAAAGCTTTACATTAGGATCTGAATCCGTAACATCCCTTGTAAGAGTGGCAAATTCTTCAGGTACTTCAATAGTCATATTAAGCTCATCCAAAGTGTATTTGGTGGTTGCAGCAAATGCAGGCAAAACACAAAGCATTATAAATATAACCGCCATAAAAACAGCCATTAAAGTCTTCTTCATAAATACCACTTCCTCAAAAAAATTTATGATACAAACTGTATCTAAATTAATTATATTTCATAAAACGCCAATATACAATAATTAGTCCAATATATCAAAAAAGTTCTTGCAAATGTACAAGAATTGATACTTAATTTTGTGGAAAAAGATATTTTATTTACTTAATTATTCTTATATTTTATGGGTTGTAAAATAAAATATTCACTTTATATTATAAATTGAAGTGGAACACTTGAATTTATTTACTATTAATCATAAAATAAGTTATATCAATTTAGGGACGAAAGTTGAAGGGAGTTTTAATGACAGTAGTTTTGATAACAGCTGTAAGCGTTGGAGGTGCAACAGTTCTTGGTGCGCTTATAGGATTTTGGTTTAAGAATATTCCTCACAAATTTAATGATTCTATACTCGGATTTGCATCGGGTATAATGCTTGCCGCTGCAGTTATTGGGCTTATTTTGCCATCA
>Ga0209639_1001216_pt1 | contig 27579 bp, 18 predicted proteins | sample EPASupsiteHSE605_FD_187268 | JGI IMG/M metagenome (GOLD analysis project Ga0209639, IMG submission 187268) | Bioremediated contaminated groundwater from EPA Superfund site, New Mexico - Sample HSE6-05 (SPAdes) (version 2) | ecosystem: Environmental > Aquatic > Deep subsurface > Groundwater >... | reverse complement strand
CTCCAAAACGATGCTTTGTCCAGGTGAAGTCGAGTGAAACGATGGGTTTCCTACTGTGAATCATAGTGAAAATGTATCACTTTCGCAGTATCTTTTATCCCTCAGACGTGCTTATCCTATATTGATTACATGTGATCACAGGGGATCTTAAAGTCTATGGAAACGTTACACCTAATGCATCCAATACCATAACTCACTACACAATGTTTGAAGGTGACCTCCAACCAGGTTTCTTTGTGGAGAGTACAGGGAAAGTGTATCGAGAAGAAGATTCAATACAAAACCCCTATGAGGATTGTATCTGTGTGGTTAAAAGGGTGACTACACCCTCTGCCAACATCATAGGTGTTTGTACAGAGATTCTTGATAAGGAAATCACTGACCAATATGGTACAGTAATCCAGAAAGAAGGTAAGTACTGTAAGTTTGCTACTCATGGTAACTGTTTGATCAAATATGAGTCAGCAACTTATACTTATGGAGATATCATTGTCCCATCCACTAATGGATATGGGAAGAAAGGTTCATCAACAGATGTTCTTAACTGTATGCTTTCAATGACTCCTAGGCTTAAGGTCACTAGTGTTGATACTGATGAGATAGATCCTCAGTGTGTAGTTGGTTTCATCACCGTGTAAACCTCACAATCAAAAAATGACTCAGAAGACTCGTCCTATGAAACCCTCTGAGATCTCAGAGAAGAAAATTACACAACACGTCCATGATCTTTTTGTTCGGGAAGGTTTTCAGTGGTACTATGACTTGGAGATTCATGGATACTATGCTTCCAAGGGTAATGACCTGATTGGATACACACCAAAGACAGGACGTATCTGGAGACTTAAAAGCTCTTCGTAAACATCTTTATTACTATTCTTAAACATGCTCAGTAAGACCATCTCTTCTGCTGCTTTAGGTATGCTTGGTGGACTAGGAAGTTCTATCAACAATACACCTACAGTAAACAACAATATCACTATCAATACAACTCCCTCTGATGAGAAGTTCATTGAACCATCACCCTATGAACAGGTTGAGCCTTCAGCTATCAATCCTCAGTTCATTGATCTCTTCAACCGTCTCTGTATCAACCTACTAACAGTTAATGACTACAAGTTACTAGCCAACATCGTTGACCAGTCCAAGAGGATCATCTTCTGTAGTGGTGACCTAAAGATATTGATATCAGTTTTCATTGGATGTAAAGTCGAAGATGTCACTATCAATTTACTACCCTTAGATGTTTCTTCTGGTTGTCTCTGTAAACACATCCCTTCTATGTACCAAGATGTAGAGAACATTAAGATCAAGGAACGTGACTTCAAACTCATGTACAATACAGCTTTCAACACCCTTAATGATGTCTACCATGTCTGTATGGACCGAGTTATTGCCTAAGGCAAAAATATTTTTGCTCAGATGTTGGCCAAGTACTCTTGCATCAGTTCTAAGGCTTTGACTGGTTGGAACTTGTCTCCAATTCTAGTTTTGATAATCAACCATGTTAAATGAGGTATAAAGTTCAGATTATCACTCTTGACCTTATTCTTCAAGAATCTCACTGCAAACTCAAGAGGCCATTGATTGATCTGTCCCACATTATATGTCTTAAGAAGTTGAGCATACTGTTGTACTACTTGAAGCGGGATACTGTGTTTGTTCATTGTCTCTATGTTTTGGGAGGTTAATTGAACTTTCTCTACTACATCAAACTGTTGGTTCATTAGCTCAGAGACTAATGGGGAGAGTTCTCTTGGATGTACTACTTGAGAAAATTTGCCTCAGCCATTTGTGGTATCATGTCTTCCAACCACTCTCTAAATGTTCCACTTCCATACTTTAGCCAGTCTATGAATGCTTCTCCAAATCCATATAGTGCTTGTTGTTCCTCATTCATGGTAGCATCATAGACTCTCTTCATAGCAGGGTTGCGTTCACTCAGACTAGAAATGTTTCTCTTCTTAATTTTCGCTCTCATTTCTCCTTCTTTAGCCATTCTTTCTTGCACCTTCTTTTGGAACGCCTTTTTCTCTTGCCTTCCAACCATATAGTTGTGTCTAATACGGTCAAGACCTGATAAGGGGTTATCAAGAACCTGACCTTCATAGTAAGCTACTATCTGTTGTGTCGAGTTAACTGCTAGTTGTTTCAACCCATCAAACACAGCGTTATCCCATTTTATATTACCTGATCCAATCGAATCGGCTAATATAATGACGTATTCTCTAAGCTTCTCTTGGTATGAGGGTATGTTCTTATACATCTTTCCAAGTATCTTAGCGATGTCCTTTCTGGCTTCCTTGTACTGATCAAGATAGTAGTGACCAGCTTCCATGTGAGACATAGCATCAGAAATATTACCTTCGAGCTTGTTTTTTCCAACAATGGTCATATGAACAAATGCTTTAAGCCACAGTAAACCAACAGAACCAAATGTCTGTGACAATGCTGCTGAAGCAAGACCAGGTAACTGTTCTAGCTGTATAAAGCCATCTTGAAAATCATTCTTCATAATTGTTAACAGGGGTTTAGCTACATACTGCTGCCAAACTTGTTTACTATCTGGTATTGGCTTCTTGGTAGGGTTGTGATCGTAGTATTCAGCCCTTGATTTTGTATACCTCACAGCCTGAGGATACATGTAATCGATTTTACCTTTAGGGTTAACGCTAATACCTCTTGTCCATTCAGTTTGAGTGACATTCTTCCTATCATCTATTGTAGGGTTATGAGAGAAGTAATCATCTCTGATAGGTCTCCTTGATTCTTTAACTCCCCATCCATTAATCCTTCTCACAACACCATCCTTATCTAAGATCAAGACCTCTTTTGTCCCATCATTATCAAGATCATCCAGTTTATATTTCCAACCATCCTTCACCTTACCTGTTTCTTCGAGATAAGCTTCTGCTGACTGTGGGGTAGAAGCCCATCCTGCAAAGGTAACATCTCTATTACCAACAGAACCAACTATTGGTCCCAGTTGTTTACTCAATGATAGGTCTACCTCATGAAGGTCCATTCTCTTCTTTCTCATGTCACCATACCGCTTATCAAAGGATGCTTTGTTCTTGAGCATTCTCTCAAACTCACTAGCTGTGATGTTATAGTCTTTCAATAACACATCAGCAATGACGTCTTCTGATGTACCGTCATTTTTAGCTGCCTGTATCATATCATAGATTTGTTTCTTACGATCCATCTACTGCTTTCTCTGCGGATAAAAAAGCTCATTACTTCCAAACATGAAGAACATGTGTGGAGGCTACAATGTGGGTATGTATGTGTACACTCATATATATGTACATGTACACGCGTATACATATGCATTCGTACATATACATGTGTGTAGGCGTACACGCGTTGTGCATAGCTAAGTACATACACAGACATGAACCTAGGCGTTTTATGTGGGTGTATGCGGATCGTGCACGCACAGTGTGTGTATACCTGCACCCACAGCGTATCCGGGTCATGAGCAACGCAGATGTCTGCGAATCTTGGTCAGCAAGTATACGCCGACTCATCCGGTGTGGAGATCCATGAGGGGGTGTCCATGGACTGGTAGCAATAGACGTCGTGGCGAGAGGTACCTACGGATTAAATCGAATTAAATAACTAGTCTCCTCCTCTAACGTCCACTCCCTCACTACTAACATTGTCTCTGTTTTATTCTTTGACAATTATTAATTGTTGATTAGAAATAAAATAATTGATAACATTATATATTTTTACAAAAAGTGCGATATTTTGGCACTTTTCTTCATGTAGATTTTTTCATATTTTGTTGTTTTATGGATGTTGACAGTATTATTGCGAAACTTTGGAACATAAAAGATTCTCCTATTGGTACCTATTCAGATATTTCATTAGAAGAAATCGAGTTTTTATGTGAAAAAGCAAAAATAGTATTCGCTTCTCAACCAATTCTTTTAGAACTTGGCACTCCAATTACTATTTGCGGTGATATACACGGCCAATTTCATGATTTACTGAGAATTTTCTCTCTTTTTGATTGTCCTCCACTCACAAATTATCTTTTTTTGGGCGATTATGTTGATAGGGGAGCAAACAATATCGAAACTGTATGTCTTTTATTCGCATATAAAATTATGTATCCAGAAAATTTCTTTTTAATCAGGGGTAATCATGAATCCCCTCAAGTTAATTATGATTTTGGTTTTTTTAGTGAGTGTGTTGCAAGGTTTAATGATAGAGTCTGGTCTCTATTTTGTGATGTTTTTAATTATTTACCAATTGCTGCCATTATTGATGAAGATGTATTCTGTGTTCATGGTGGAATATCACCTGATATCCAAAGCCTAGAAGAAATCAAATCCATTGAAAGACCATTCGATGTTCCAGACTTTGGGTTTGTTTGCGATTTCCTGTGGGCAGATCCTGATCCTGATGTAGAAGAATGGGAGGATAATCAGAGAGGAATTAGCTTTTCATTTGGTTTGAAACCATTGATTTCATTCATGAAACAGTTCTGTTTTTCTTTGGTTGTCCGAGGACATCAAGCTGTTATGTGTGGATATGATTATTCCTTCCCTCATTTTTATGGTGTTGTAACTGTGTTCTCTGCACCCAATTATTGCTATTGTTTTCAAAACAAAGGTGCTGTGCTTCACATTGACAAAGATCATAATCGCACATTCTCTGTTTATAGCAGTATTATCAACGAAAACGATACTAATTCCAACTCTAGACCTGGTACACCACCAATTTAGTCACATATGCTTCAAAATATTATATTATTACATTAAATAACATGTTTATTGAATTGGATTCGGAATAAATATAATCCGACTATCAGCAGTAACTACAATAATACCTTGCTTGTCTATAGATTGGTAGAGACTAACAACATTAGAATTTGTTCGATGTAGACTTTCACCTATGTTCAAATAAAAAGCTTCAAAGCAATAAATTATTCCTTTTTCATCCGCCATAATAATATAATCAAACCCTTTAATAGATTTGAAAGCAACCCATTTAGATACTCCATGAGGTATTGAAACTGATTTGATAAATCCACCATTAATGGAATACAGAGATATTGAGTGTTTAACAATACCCTTTTCCAGATTTGTTAAATACACAAGAACAAACCCCCATGAAGGTGTGATTAAAACAGAATATGGCCTCCCACCATCCAATCTTAATGATGTTACAATTGAACCTCGAGAAAGTGATACTAAAAACAAATATCCATCACGTGTCCCAACAGAACAAACCGAGAAAACTTGGTTCACAGCCATACATTGAATTGCATCATGATACAATGGTACAGAATACTTTGAATCTTTCAAATCTTTCGCCTGATATAAGTTTAACACAGATCCTTTTCTAGATACGGCAACCCATTCACCATCATTTGCAATTCCAATAGCATCAGTAGAATGATAAGGAACACATGTGCGGTTACCATTAATAGTAGATATTGTAGAAATTGCCCCTTCATGAATAAGGGCAACTGTTTGAGAATTCAATAAAACTATTGAGTTCTCTTTTGTGTTAATTTTTTCGAAGTCTAAATCAGAGATCGATGAAGATGTTTCAAGAATACTTTGGCTATTAGATCTATGATCTGTAGGTCTTAATAGAGATATTGATTCAGCACTTGAGGAAGATATCAAGCTTGAAGAAAAATTTGGCTTATAAGGAAGATTCTCCATTGTTTGCCTTCTCTGCCTACTTGTTGTTCCTGTTTTTTCAGCGTAAATTGAAATACCATCGAAATCAAAAGGAAAAGACACAATATTCCCTTCTACATTGATGAAAATTACCAGAATTTGATTATTCTTCTTCTCGCAGATTTCAGAAAACGATATATACTTAAATGGTATCTGCATCACAATTGGATGAGAAAATGCATTATTATTATCGTGAGAATTCTTTTTTGGTGGATGTTTTTCGAAGAAGAGCTGAATTGGACATTGCCCAATAACTTTTGAATTTATTTCAGAAAGATGCCCTGTATTTTCATAAAAATCTTTTTTGAAAACATTAAACTTGGATATTGCACCTCCGTTTCTTTGATCAATTCCAAAGATAGTATCTATCCAATAATTCAAAGAAAAATCAGATATTCTTGATTCCAAAGCTTTTCGATGCAAATATACAAATTCATAAGGATTAGAAGCCCATTTCGGTAACCCGAAAGATTTTCCATTGGGCTCATTAGTAAATAGTTCTGGAAGATAGAAATACTCGGGTATAAGCTCTGAATAACAATCATCGTTATGTGTAGCTCTATTGAAAAGGTCAGATATGGAGAAAATCTCTCGTTTAGATGACATCGATGAGAAAGGAGGAAGATTAATCATCATTGAAATCACATCATCTGGTTTCAATGGTGATCCCTCGTTAAAGAAGCCTGATTTATTAACACTATATTTGCAAATAATTCTATTAAGCCTCTCATCACCAATTTGTGACATTGCCTTTCTAAGATCTCGGTAAAAATTGGCATTATCTACCTGAAATACATCAGATTCAAAATCGCTAATAATCCATGGAAAGATTGGATATTGTGTAACATCATTGAAAGACCTCCCTGAATACATGTTAAGGGTCATTAAGTACTCAAAATTGCTGAGCTTGCCATTTTGCCAATCAGATGTGTATGAAAACAATGAGTTTTTGCTACGCAAGTAATAATTGAATCTAGATTGTATTGTTGTGATGTCTTTTTCATTAAAAGAGAGTAACAATGTTTTTCCTCCATAAAAGAAAAATTCAATTGCCAAGGGTTGATGGTAACGATTTCGGCTCATAATAAAACTAATATCATCAAATGAAATGTTTTTGATTCCACCTTGTATTTGCTTGATACAAAAATCGGAAGACGAAAAAGAAATATCAGATTTGATATCTCCCTTAATTGATATTATTGAACAAGGTATGTCATTAACCTCGTAGTGTTTTGGTTTTCTATTATTATTTTTTTGGGGTCTATTCAGAGTAGGAGATTCACTTCTATGTCGACTTGGAGACAATGGCATTTTTGGGACAGGTGTAACTGTATTTGTTACATTGATGTTTGCAATTTCATTCCAGCTTCTCTTCAGTTTAAAAGGACAATAAGAAAACGTTATAATTGGGTCTCTTTTAAGAGGGAGCTTATGCGTATCTGATGGAAGTGATGTACTCCATGGGGCTTTATCGATTGTTAAACATCTCCATAACCGAAGCCATCTTTTCTCATTTATTCTCATATTATATGATTGTTCTTGAATGTTCTTTTGTACTGATCCAGATGATTTGAAAACGTTGTGGTTACTAGATGAAAATAATGAATCGCTCTTTTCTGGAATTGCTCGAACAAACCTTGCCATTTGATGGCTAACAATTACAATATTTGAAGCATTGGTATTCTTCAATGAAGAAATGGCTTCAATTCCTTGGAAAGCTAAAAAAGGGGAAACATCATGTTTTGGAAACAAAACAGAATAACCAGCTCTAACACAGTTACGATTGATATAATGAAGAACCTTATCGTGCTTTTCAATTTCTTCTTGATTTAAATCCAGGTTCTCAATGTGATTCTTTACAAATTGATAATCAGAAAAAACAAGAAATGAGCACAACGATAAATCTAAAAGCAAAAATGATGCACTATTCAGGGACCATAAAATATCAATGCATTGCTTAGCCAAATCTCTATCTTCCCACTCTGATTCATTGCAAATGTTAATTCCAAAATGAAAAGTTGGAACTGAGAGATCAAATGATTGAATTGAATTGAATATCTGATTTGGTGTTAACCAGAAAAATGATAAACCATTATGTAAAGGCTTTGAAGCATTCATGGAGGTGTTAATGCGAGGAGGAGTCCTTGGTAGAGCTCTGTTTTTATACGAAGCTAAACGAGTAGAATTTGATCTAATTTTCTTTTCTCGAAACAAAGAACCATTATATTCGATTACTAATGCCAAGCTGGAGGAATTTTGGGTTTGCTGGAAGAAGAAAGACTGTGAGATGTTTAAGAATTTTATAATTGCAGGAGAGTCAAATGAATTTGATTGGATTTTCTTACCAACAATTGATAGTATTGCTCTCTTTATACTTTGAGATGGAATTGATAAAAGAACAGATATATATTCAACTAGATGGTACATATCCACCCAATCATTTTGATATATAGATAAAATATATTCTACTAAAGTATAATAACATTCTTTCGATGATTTGCACAAGAGTAACACTAACCAAAAAATATATTGAATATGATTATTCATATGATTATTCAATTGCAATTCACGAATTAACTTTTGAATACAAGAATCACCAAGATTTACAGACATCCAACATAATATTGGTGTTAGTTCATTGTATCCTTCAATATAAACTTGAAGAAGTTTATCAAATAAAGACTCTCTAACAAATTCAAATGTAAGTTGACCTAATATTATATGAATATGTTCATATAGATCGAAACTATGGAAAATCCCTTTTTCGTGATATGTCTTAAAAATCATGAAGATTTGAATATGAGTTGAGTCATCCACATAATCGAACAATAATATCAATAAATTAGATAGATTAATAACACTATCCGGAAAGAATGACATTAAATGTCTTTCATTATCGATTATTTGTCTAATCATGTTTAGGCATTCTGTTATAAATTTTTGATCTGATGATGAAATAGTATGCCCCAGCAAACAAATATAGTCAGATTCATCAAAGTGAGACGTTATTGAATTCATACATATTTGCCATATATACTTCCTACATTCAAAAACATCAAGTGAAGGCTCTCTTATCCGGTAATCTGGCATCTGAAAAACCAAATCATCAATATCAGAATAATAATATAGTTTCATATCAGATATTAGTTTTGAAAATGGCTTAATAGAATCAAATAACATAGAATATGAGGGATAAATAGATCGAACCCAGTGTCTTATAATCTTTAAATGGCTAGGAGGATCTGCAATTATCCATATTGATAGGTTTAGTATTATCGTTTCAAGCAAATCTGACATCAAATCTTCGCATATTAGTACTTCCAAAACACCAACAAATCTAACATATAAGCTATAATTAATATAACTTTTATCCATTAACATAATTATGTGAGAAAGCATTTCAAATCCATGACTTTCGTGAAACTTATTCTGCGCCTCTATTGATAATGACAATGAATTAGAAAAAACATCGAAAACCAAATTAATAAAATTTGTATAGTTATCAGTTAAACAAAATAAGTCATATAGAGAAAATAATGGAAGAAGGAGTTCGATCTTACAAATTTGTCCTAAAACATCAGCCAATGAAACTAAAGCCTGTTGTGGTTCTATTTGGAAAATCATTGATATATTTGATAGAGAAAACACTGTATTAAGAGCAATATCATTATTAGAGATCATTGTTCTGACATAAAATAGCATTTCCACATTTATAGACGGTGTTAAGCGAGGACCAATTTGAAAGATGGATAGCAATACTGGTTCGGAAAGCGATTTATACATTCCAAAGCTCCCAAATCGTGATGGTAAGTTAGAAATCACTGAATCAGAATATAGACCTCCAATTGTGCCTACTAATGATCGCTTTTTCCATTTCATATATGGCAAAGTTACTTTTTTAGCTTCAATACAATTGTATGATGCGACAATATATGACCCAGATAACTGATTATTGAAGTATTCAATCGATACTAATATCCATTGCTTAATTGGTAAACCAAGGTCAAGGGTAGCTTGTGTATCAAATTCATCACACCTATGGTATATTACAACTTGTTTATTTGATAAGTAAATTTTCAGAAGCTTATCAGGTGTTTCTTGAATACAAAAAAGCTGTGGTTTATATAGAGCGACAGATGAATCATGGTAGAGCCACATTGTGAAGGCCAAACCATTCTCAATATCATCAGATAGTATTGTGTTAATAATAACATTAAAACCAGAAGAAAAAGGAACAGATACAATAGGATGTCTTCTTGAGGCATGAAAATTATCGGATAAATACTGAATACCTTTTGGAAATGTGGGTGATATCTCTTTCCCATAAATGGGACACAAAAGTGATATATATTTCTGCATAACAGTAACTGAAGATATTACTGTTGATATTCTATTGAAAAGCTTGTACAATAAATCCACATGCTCAAAATGTGGAGCATTAAATATAAAATCAAGAAGATATAAGTCGATTTCATTTTCATGACATGCAACACAATTTGCATATGAATATGCGCATATAGCATCGATGAATTCAATTACCTCAGTAAAACATGGAGTGTTCAAAAATACAGAAATCATAATCCTAATAACCTTGGGTTGTTGGATGATTAGAGCTGGATTAGGTGACGGCACCAATCCACCAGCAAGAACCTGTGCAAGTTGATAAATCATTTTGTTGGAATACTGCTTATCCAGAATTGTGGATACAATAGTCTCGATTAAAGACAATTCAGGGAGTGTCAATGAATGTACTAATGAGATAATGGCTAAATACTGGAGAAAATTATTAAGATATTCTTCAGATACTATTGAATGCTTCAATGACATTGATGATCTCAATAGGGTATCAATCAAATTGCAAAATGAATTGGATAGAATCCACTTATGAACCATTGAATCATTTATTGTATTCAAAACATCGGATACAAGCCCTACATGATCATCATTTGGAAACAATGAGCAAGATATTTCGACAATATTGGTAATTAAAGAAGGAGTTTGGTCTTTATGTTTGATTCCATGATTTGTTAAAAATGACTTTAATTGTTTTAAAACAAATGGTCTTATTTGTTTTTCATATAAAAACGATAGAATTCCTTGAGAAAACCATTGATCATTAAAACAATCAATAAGAGATGTGTCATTTTGAAAAGCAAATGAAAATAATAAAAAAACAGAAGATATAACAATTGTTGCCTCATGAGTTTTTGATGATAAAAGCTGGCGATAAGATAGGCAAGCTCGTATTAGGGTTCTGGATAGAATCCGGATAGGCAAGTTTCGATTCATTGAAAAATGAATAAGTCGATGAATTGTTTCTGCAAAAAGAAAAGGATACTGTTGAATTCTGGAAAAAAACTTGTCAATTTGTTTGAACGGACAAAATATCAGAAATTCGATCATTCGATGCCTTATGGTGTTGATCAAAGCAAAATCAGGTGTATCAAATATGGTATATTGGGGACTAAAAAAATTCTCGTTTGATAAAAATATATAAACTTCATCAGGCCAAAATGATTCCGAAACTTCGCTCAGGATATTGAGAATCAAAAAAGTCATAGTAATGGTAAATCCACTAATTTCATCATTGAGCAAAGGCTGAATTAGCCTTGAAATGAATTGTTTTGATAGTATATGTGAATCAGATTTTGAAGAAAACAAAATACTAATGACATTGATGATATGATTGTCTAAAACATTTGAAAACTCCAACCTGTTAGAAAAGTCAACGCTCTCATGAAAATGAAACCCATTTGGAAACGATTCTGATGGCATAAACATATATATACCTTCACTATTGGGAAGAGGTTTAATGATACAAGGAGGTGTCCCTTTCGGTAACTCAAAATGGGTGGGGTTCTCGCGTATTCTACTTATTATTGAATGAGAAATAACATCAATATATGGTTCAATATATTCCGCTTTTGCATTAACAACAAACTTCTTAAAGTATCGCATCGCATGACAATCAAGCTGAGATAATTGAGTAACAATTGATTGGAGTAGTGAATGAACAACTTGGCTTGGGAGCTCCAAAGATGAAGCAAATTTAATCAAATCCTTTAAATCGTCACTCCATATTTCTCCATAGGAGGGAGTGCAATACTGTCCGATTATTAATAACAAATTAAAGCACTGATCGGGTACATGCCTGTTTTGGGATAGAAACAGAAATAGAGGAGTGAGGTACGGCCCAATTAAAACGTTCTTTTTAGAAACAAAACTCTTTGTGAATAAAAAATAAAAGGATGATATTGCAATAATTCGATAATTTTGGTATGAGGCAAACAAATTATGATCAGCCACACATGATAATGAAGTAAACAAGATTGGTGGGGGTATTTCATCACTGTGATGAACCTCCCATGATATTAATGAATAAAAAACTAATCCAGCAAGAGATGGCAAATTTTTTTGTATTAGTTGGGTGTCCTGAACAATTTTATCCAGAACATCAGGATCGAATTCAAAGCTAAATCCAACTTTTTCTATTAAATTAATCGGATTCTTGGTATTCTTCAAAGTTTTCTTTAATTGAATCCTATTTGTACTGAAACTGCTCAAGAAACTCGAAAAATTCGACGAGATCCTATTTATTGACTGAGAATGTATCTCTTTGTCTTTAAATATCAACCTATAAATCTCATTTTCTGCTAATAAAACACTATTTCTCATATTGATGGGCGGAGTTTAAAATTATAAACGTATCTAATATGAAGAAAGCGTCTTATCCTTCTACGACTGATCTCTCAGAGCAAACGTTCCAAATGTTCGAAAACGTAGGTCTTGATGTTGAACCTATTGAAATTAATAATACCAGTGAAGCCTTGCAACATATGGAATACTTGTATTCTAAAGTACGAGAAGGGGTTGAATGGGATGAACAGAACGCTGCTATTAACAAAGCTATGGCGTTAGTTGTAGGTGGAATTATTGAATTTGAGTGTTTTAAGAAAGAAATGCTAAGAATTTATCCAGGTTTGGTTAGTGCTGCGACAAATCTCCGGAGTTCTTTACTAAAAAGTGCATGTTTACTTATTGCACTACTTGCAAAAACGATGGGTAATGGATTCGAGAGCTGTGGAGACTACATCACCCCATTGTCTACAATGCTTTCTCATGGAACACAGATTATTGCTGAGTGTACAAAGTTTGCAATACTTTCCATTGTCCGGAATTGCCAGGGAAGGAGATCTCTATCATCAATTATTGACCTCTCCCAATCAAAGGGCCCTGCTCAAAAAGTAGTGGCTGCTGAAGCTTTTTATTTCATTTTCAACGAGTGGTCTGTTGATTTAATATCATCAAAATGGGGTAGCCTTGAGACAATTCTTAAAAAGCTCCTTGGAGATGCCTCTCCTGATGTAAGGCAGAAAGCTCGGAGTTCAATTCGATCACTATTAAACACTTCTCCAAAGCTAGCGAGCGGTATTCTAAATACCCTTGACGAGAAAACTCGAAAAGCAATTGAATCAGAAGAAACCCAAAGCCCTAATGATACACTTACGCGATCATCAAATCGATCTCTTAAGCAGTCTAATATGAATGCAAATAACGTTAACCCCATAAAAAGGAATCATATTTCCAATTCAACAAGAAACAAGTCACCTTTGAGCGAAGTAAATCCTAGAGAGCTAGCAAAACTTCAGTCTTTTCAGGAAGCTAAGCAAGCACCAAAATCCAGGATAAAGCCACCAACTGCAGGATACAATAGAACAAAATCTGTATCAGAACGTGTATCTATTCGTAGTCAATCCAATGATACTGCAGTAACCAGCACAAGTACTATCCCTCAAAAGAAACAATCTGGATTCAAGAAACCTAATGAAACATTTGTAACAGACCCATATCGAAAAGAGGATGAATTAAAATTAAAAAGGAATGTTGAATCATTACCTCGAATTGTGAATCCACCGCCACTAATTGAAGAGGAGAAATACATGAATCCTTATCTTTTGATTGAAGGAAAAGAGAGAGTATTTTTAACGAAAATACAGGGATCCATTGATAATGGGAATACCGCCGAACTAATCAATGAAATGAAAACCATTGTTCCATCTATCTTAAAACTGTGCTCCCACCAAACGCCTCAAATTGCGACAGCATCATTTTCTTTGCTAAATGATATTATGCCTGCATTCCCTTCACATTTTCAGAATCATCTTAAGGAAATCATAATTCTATTATTTAATACAATTCAAGGGTCCAATGCCAAATCAGGTACAATTTCAACAGGACTTCTTGGCCGATTACATGAAATCTATCCCCCAATTGAACTTATTTCTTGTATTGATGGAGTCACACCAACAATACCATTTTTGCATTTCGTATACAAAGTAATGAAAAAACTTGAATATCTTCCTGATGATAATAGATGTCGAAATTTAATGAATCTCTCTTTCACTTTACACTCAAATGGGGATGTGAAAAATAGACATTATGCTGCTTACATTTTTACCAGGATCTTTGAAACAAATAATCAGTTGTTTTTCTCATTTTTTGATGATTTGGTTGAATCTTCAAGAATGAAACTTACGGAATTCCTTCGACCATATTTTCCCAAAGAAGCTTTTGAGAAACCTCTCTTAGAAATACCAAAATATTCTGGAAAAACTTACAAGCAATGGTTCAAATCCTTTGAAGAGATAGTTTTAAACATGAAAACTAATGAATGGCCTCAAATCAGTTCTTCATTATACACAGAGTTTAACAATTGCATTTTGAACCGAAGTGACTGTGTAGGTGCTCTTAAACTCCTTCAAAAAACCATCAGCTCTCTAGGAACGAAAGACATACATAAGGTAATGCCTTCTCTTCTCCAAAGACTCACTGATCAAGGTTTAGATGAGCTTATAGATGCAATTCTCGGTTCAATCATCAAATCAATCAGTCCAAGAGAATTTTGTGTTATATTACAACCATTCATACCCAATGATTCAGATGTTGTCACAAAAAATGCAATTGATATCCAAATCAGGTTTATATCAAATTTGTCCGAGCAAAATCTGGCTCCTTTGGTTCCAATCATAATCCCAGGGATCAAAAAAACCCTTGTTAATACAGCCCCAGAAATTCGAAAATCATCAGTTCTTTGTTTTGTTGAGATTAAGCTTATATCCGAAGCATCAATTGAAGAGCACATTAAGTCACTCACAATTCAGCAGCAAAAACTAATAGGTGTATATTTCGCAAAAAGATCAAATGAAACAAAATAAAAATTGTAAGAAACGATGTTATTGATTATCAATTTCACCATTCAAACTCAAAATAAAATTTTGTAAATTTCAGAATATTTACGAAATTATCTAACGTTTTGAAGTTTTGTAGACTTCAATTCTTAAAATGGAACCCAACTGTCAGCGATCTGCTTCAGATTTTTTGAAATACATATACTCGATACTAAAAGCCGATATTTCGGAATATAGCGACCATAGGGTTCGCCTCAAGCTCCCGTTGCTGACTCCCACGATGATTTTGACAATGCTTGAAGAAGTGACGACAATTTTTATGTCAGAAGAAACCGTTGTCAAGGTTAGCTCTCCATTAGTTATTGTTGGTGATTTGCATGGTACAATTCTGGATTTTTTGAAGATTCTTAGCATATTCTCATTTCCACCCAACCGAAAATACCTCTTTTTAGGGGATTTAGTCAACAAAGGAGAGTTTTCAACCGAAATTATAGCTATTGTTTTTGCGATGAAGTCTTTATACCCTGAAAGCGTTATAATTGTGAGAGGAAATCATGAATTTGCATCACAATGCGAGCAGTGCGGGTTCTATGAGGAATTAACACACCTATATGGTGATGATACGACCTTACCCGCAGCTTTTTCCAGGGCATTTTCATATATTCCTCTCGGGGCAATAATTGATAATTCCGTTTTATGCGTTCATGGCGGCATTGGCCCATCTATAACCGATATTAGTACAATAAAATCGATACCAAGGCCTATTACCAATTTTAAATCAGGTTTAGCAACAGAGATCATGTGGTCAGATCCATCAGAGAGTCTTCCCTTGTTTTTACCGTCAAACAGGGGTCTAGGCTATTTATTTGGTCACAAAGCTCTTTCAGAGTTTCTTAAGAAATCACATCTTTCAATGTTAATAAGGGGCCATCAGACTGTTGAAGAAGGAATAAAGCAACAGTTTGGAGGACAACTTGTCACAGTGTTTAGCTCATCTCAGCCATCTTGCAAAGGAAAACCAGGAGTCTTAATAATGGAATCGAAAGATAGCTTTCATCCATATATATTTGATGCAATACCAAATATTAAGCGATGTGACGTGGCTTTACTTAAATGCTCATGTGATGCATCATTCTCATTGCCGCATGCATCTTCTCAAAGGAGATTTTCTGTTTCACGATTACTAAACATTGATAGACGTACATCAATAACACCTCATAGTATATTAACACAAGATTCGTCAAGAAACAATCAAACATTTACTGAAATCAATACAACTCAAAGAGAGAACAAAATTAAACATTTGGTAAGAAGAAACACATCTGTTGTCACAATGAATATTGGTGTACCAACACCACCAACAGGAAACAATCTTGCCCAGTTTCCAACATTTGTCAAACAACCATCATGTTAATAAAGATCTTGTGAAAATCTTTGTATTGATGGTTATAAAGGATTTGCGTTTCGTTTGGGGGCGTTGATTAAACACAAGATCTTCAAGACTAATCTGAACCACAATACTGTGTATCTTTTTTTGAATCCAACTAATAAGCTGTGACCAAACACTACCAAGAAGATCTGATGATATATTCACAACACTTGCTAAATTTGCATCAATATCGACGAGAATTGCTGTATTTTTCATGACTTCTATAAGTATTGGCCCTTCGTTCATTTTTATCGAAACCAGCACACTCCCTGTAAGGCCGTGAAGCATTCCATTAACATCAATGTCTATAGATCGTTTAATATATGGAATCATGATTGTTGAATACATATCCACAGAAAGCTCTGGTTGGTAATGAAAATGAAAAATAATAGAGTCTTGAATTGATGGCTGATTCATTAATACTGAATCAATACAAGGAGGGAATTCGGATATTCTAAACCCATTTAAGGACATTAAATCAATATATGTGTTCTCATTTGGGATTCTATCAATAAAACTAGAAAGCTCACGAACAAAAATAGATTCGTTAATCAAACAAGTGTAGAATTTAGCTAAGATTTTGTTCATCCATTGTACCGTATTTGAGTTTTTACGACAGATTACAGGTGAATCAACAGGTGTTGCCCTTCGAGGGGCTTTTCGAGAAGAAAAATATGATAACGCCACTAATATCAACAAAAAGATCGGAATGGACAAAATTGATCCCATAAAAAACAGAAAAACACCAAAAAACATTCTTGCAGGCTTCGTAAATGAGAAACTTGATAAAGATTAATGGAGTTTTCTCATCAAAAGAGCTACATCCTATTTTTGAATGTATATTAGATATTCAAGCTCAAAAATTAAAGCAAAAAGAAAAATGGGATTCGATTCATAATCAACTTGTTGATGTTTCTTTGAAAACTGGATATGAATCTGATAGAAATGTAATAATAGAAGTTCTAACATATTTGAGCGACTTTAGCGATGAAAAATGTATGGATATTATTATAGGACTCATGGAAATGAACTTTGGTTGTAATAGCTCTTTTTGGTTCAGTTCTTGTGCACTTGTATCCGAAAGAAATCAAAAATATATACAGTCTCTTTATTTTCACGAAAAGTCATTGACTATTGATGATGATTTCAATGAATTTGCTAAGATTTCGTATGAGAGTTTTAAAGGCAGATTAAAAGATACAATTATGCAAAGTAATAGGGCTTTTCTAGGTGAGTTTAATGGAAACCAATATGAGTATCATGACGGATTAATTTGTACAGACATAAATGGAAGGCCAGCAATTCCAGATTTTGATATATTTGAGATATTAGGGATTGAAAAACCAAGAATAAAAAAGAATAATCAAGAAAGGGTTCCCCTTCAAGAGAAAAAAGATATCAAACCTTCGAAAGTTTCTCCAATCCCACTTCCAACATTTGATGATACAGAAATCGATATTAAACCAAAATCAATACTCAAAAAATCTAAACCATCATTCAATGCCAACTCAAACCATGTAAGAATCGATATACAAGATGATCATGATCAATTCAAACCTAAGAGAATACCAACACCAACTACAAAACAAAAACTATCTATGGGGAGTAACATATTGATAGATGGGACGTCATATGATGTAATTCAAATCCTTGGTGATTCATCTTTTCTTTGCGAGAGCTCAAAAGGATCCAGATTTGTTTTTAAAGCAAGTCCTTCAATGAAAGTAATGGTAAGACCATCTATTTATCTTTTAACGAATGACGAATCAATCACAGGTTATTATGTAACACCATATATTTTGGAGGGCACATTCGATCGAATCATCGAAATTTTGCATAAGAAACCCCGCATTGATGAAAATGTTGTACACTTCTATTTATTACAATTTATTCGAATAATTAATGCACTTGAGTCCCAGAACTTATATCATAATGAGATATCGACCCAAAGCTTAATCATTCGCACTCCAGGATCTGAGGAATTACCGCCCTTTGATGATGGGAAGATTTGGAACAAAACAGGTCTCACCCTATGTCGCTGTGATAAAATTAGCGAATACCAATCTTCCGGTGATAGAGAAGCATTTGGAGCTATTTTTTATCTCATGGCATTGCGTGACTCCCACCCAGAAAAAAATCCTCCTAACAGATGGAACCAGAATATCTGGAAATCTGCTTATTCAGTATTTTATGAGAATGAAGACACCAAATATCTTGAATCTCAACTTGTTGAATCTTTGAAAAAGAATGGTAACTCAATCCGATCATCCATTGCACGTATTCAAATATCTCTGGTGGAAAACACGTAGATTTCCAAATCAAGAATTTGTAACAAATGCATGAATGTCGGCAAAAATGATTTCGTTTGTTTAGGAAAAAAATTTTTTAGTCATATCTGATGAAACCAAGTGCTTGTGCACGCTCGCGGAAGCACCTACGACAGATATTTAAGCGGTATGTTCTGATTACACCGCGGCGCTTTCCACAAATGCGGCATGCACGTTCGGGATTACCCTTCGCGTCTTCTCTGGGATGTTTTGGTACAAAATCAACTGGCATAAGAAAGGTCGACCAAAACCGTTATTTCAAAATTGAATCGAAAACGATTATTATTAAGAATTTTCATGTAATGTTTTCAAAAAAACAGGTAAATTCAAGTTGATTTTTGGGAGGATTTTTGGATAATTGCTCGCTGAAGTTTCAGGTGGGTAGTATGAGCTCTCTTGTGGGTTGCTTATTGATATATAAACAGGTGGCTTGATTGATAGTTTTTTTTCATTGATAAAAGATGTGTGCATTGGGTCTGAAAGAGTGAGGGCATCATTGGGTAGCATTTTGGGGGATATGTTAAATGATGAGAAATATGTAATAAACTCGTCCCATGGATTTTGGGCGAATGGGAAGTGCTGCTGCTTGGCTAATGTGGCAATTCTCATTTCGGAAAACTTTTTATTAAATGATTCGGAATTTGTAGAAAACTGCATGAAAAAATCACTTAATGCGCTTGATGATAAGAAGTTCTTGGGAATATAATCCAAAACAACTACAAACGCATTTTTATCCCACTTATTAATAAATGATGAAAGTGATAATAACATGTCATCGGGTGGAACATATTTAATTGTCGATGATTGGAATATTTTGATGATATCTTCTGGTGATAAATCGAAAAAAAATCGACTTTTGCAAAATAAAGGATAAAGAGATGCAAGGAAATTGTAACTTTGATTCAATAATTGTGAATTTTTTGATAATATCACCCTAATAGCATGGTTGAAAAACTTAAGCAATAGTCTGAACGAAACAGTATGTTGAAGAAGATAAGGAATCATTAATAATGAGGCAACTTCATGAATATCATTAATATTATCTTCATTTAAAACAATATTTCCGCCGTAAAAGAATTCTTTCATATCATTTAAATGAGTAATCGGCTTATTTGTTCTAACTTTGATATTAGTAATTTTTTCGTTAATTAACTTAACTCGATGAGAATAATGCTTTAAACATGAACAGTCACATATAAGAGTTGAATAACCAAAAGAAACATTTAAAATAGATCCCATTTCATGTGAATTATATGTAGACGTAACCAATTTACTTAGTTTCATAAAATATGATTTTTTAGATCTCTTCAATCGATGTAATAACAATCCTTCCATTATATCTCCTTCCAGAGATAGCCATTTGGCATTCTTTAGCTTCTTCTTCTGATGAAAAGGCGACCTTCACTATTGCATAATCTGATTTGAATGGTAATGCAACAACATTGCATGATAAAACTTCTCCATATTTATTGCATTCATCTTGAATATCAGCAATAAACTCGGGTAAAAACTCACTATCATAGAGAATGGTATCTTTTGCAATATTATATATGTTGAGAATTTTTCCATATGTAGGTTGTGCTTTCTCTGTTTCGGGTTGAATTACAACAGCAACAGGAACATCAGGATTCAAAATGTCAGCAATACAAGGTCTATTTCTTAATAATGGGCTTAAAACAGTTGTCATTCTTGAGGGTCCACTACAATATTTCATTTTTCGCACTTCCTTCGGATCCAAAAGCATTGGCCCATCGTTTTCGTGTACAAAAGCTCTCTGTACCCTAATGCATATACCTCCAACCTCCATCCCATTCAGTTTATACACAGCGATATTGGACTGAGACGGATCAACCAAATTAACAAGAGCATGATTAAAGCCTTCTGGTTTAACAACATTTTCTACTGGGAAGAAAACATCAATTTCTGATTTGATAACATCTGCTTCTGGAAGAAGGTAATCTGATTCAATTACCAATGATTCCAAAGTGTTGTTTTGATCAAAAAAGTCTGGTGGTGGTGGAATATTGTTATCCGAAACAAATGTCTGAGGCCAACAGATTCTTAATTCCTGGTTCCTAAATATCAGGGAATTACCAAGATGCACAGCAGCCTGAGCATCTTTTTGAGACTTGAATTCAACGAAAGCGTTAACATGGGACTGATGAATCATAACATTTGATATTATATCCGAGTCTCTCACTAGTTTCCTCCTTAAAAGGGTGTTAGTAATAATGTTAACAATGTCCTCTTCTGACATGTCTAAAGGAATATTGCATACCATTACTTTCTTCTTTGATTCTGCTGTTGATGAACTTTCTGTAGCAGATGGGAGAATAATTCCGTTTTGAGGCCGAATTTTTTCTACTAATTCAGAAATGGCCGGATGATCAGGTGCATAAAAACCTGGAGGAAGTCCAAGGGTGTAGCCCATCGAAGCATATTCTTCGGGACCTACAAACCATCCACCTCTCAGCCTAGCAATTGGAGAAAAAGCGCCCGCATGATCCGCCATAATAGAAAATATAGGGGCAATTTTACTCCAAAATAAAGGCTCCAGAGGCATATGATACAATGAAATCAGTCTCATCCTGGTTCCTGGATCTGAATATGCTCCTATGTCTCTGTTGGTTATTCTTGCAATGTTGAGAGTAATGAAGCCAGTGAACAGAATAGTTACCTCTCATTGAATTCATGGCTATATATATTGGAATTTCACCAGATAAGTTATTATGGGATTTTGCAATGCTATCCACAAATTCTTGGGGATTACGTGTGGAAATCGCATCCATTGTTTCATGATCTATGAGTGAAAACTTTGTTTGTGTACTTGCGTTGCCGTTTGGGAGGTGTTCTTTATCAAAAAGCTCACCACGGCATAAGGTTGATGTTACAATTAATAAGGTCTCAGGATTAGATATAATCGGCGAAAGTACACTTGAAACAGCTTTAGCAGATTCATAACTAATATCCCCAACAAATATCGGTAAAATGCTAATGTTTCTTTCTCTGAACACATATTTCACAAAAGGCAAAACAGCCTCCAAAGACTGTTCAGCTTCACACTCATTTACATCAATAAAAGAAAAAAGGTCAGAGTTATCATCAACTATGCTTCTTGCCAAGTCAGAAGATATGTTAATCAAACCTAGAGGTGTTTCACATCTGTTTGCATTTACAATTGAACACATTTTAATATATTTCTTCAAAAAAGGCCCTAATATCACTATATTGTTATATTTATCCGGATTAACTAATTTGAACGAATGAACTGCCGTTTTCGAACAATTATCATACATACCATGTGGAGAAATTATGACTTTTAATGTACCAGCTGGCTGCTGAAAATCAGAAACATCGCCAAAAGTATCATCTAGTAAATTTTGAAGCGCTCTTCCTGTGGGATACATAGATCCAGCATGGGCTGCTCTTAACATAAAGAATTATATTATTGTCAGAAATAATAATCGCTCCAGTTCAGAATTTGTGTTTTGGCGATTCATGAATTGACCTTGTTCTCTTGAACATGACTCATCATTAATACAAGAATCTATATGAATATTGAATCCTTGAATTAGCGATATTTTCATGTTGAGAGGATGGGAATCAAATGATGGAATTCATTAGGTTTTTTTCTTTGTTGTATAAATGAAAAAGGGTATTGTTGTTTATAATTGGAAATAAAATAGAGGGACTATTGGATGTTTGTTATTATATCATCTAATTTTCCAGAATTCAATAAGAATAATGAGAATAGTTTTTTTTAGTTTGATATCTTTGAATTGTCTCTGGAATGTTATTTAGTATTTCAAGATCTTATTCAAAAAAGCAGTTGATGTTTGTGGTTGGAGGAATTCTCTTTGTCAACTTTTTCTGATGGATAACAAGAGATAGTTTTCTCTCTCTTCATCCATTTCATAAATAATAGCATAAGTTCCTGAATTATTTACCTTTACTCTAAAATAATTCAATAACATTCGAGTTCTTTGACATTCCCATTGGTGTTTTTTCCACCTTATTTTTTCATTTGTATCAGGTTTTATTTAACTAAATATTCATCAACTTTTAGATGGTCATCGCTTACAAAAACCAATGGTTCACAATCTCAATCTTCACCAATAGATTTTTCACAGATTGGAGGTACTCCAGGAATTTTATCAGGGTCGTTTCCAACCAAACAGCTCCACATGTTTTGATTTCTTCACATCTCCTTCTTTTTTCTCTGTTTATTAAAAATTAAATTTGATGTCTCTCATTTTTTATATTTCTATTGAGAACTCTTTACAAAAAGGTTTATAATTAAATTCTAATAGAAGATTTCTCACACATAAAGGAACTCTGGTCCATGAGAAAACAATAGTTCAATAAAAAAATCACGAAAAATCTCAAAAAATGATAATAAGATCATTTAAACTACTAGATGAATGGATATTGTATATCATTAACTTTGCAAAAAGATAAAATTTCTTCAATTTGCCCATTCCATTTAAGGCCTTCAATCACCCATTTTCTATTCCTTTCATTCTTAATAGCAGAATCGGCAATGGCAAGGAAATATTAATCCCATCGATCCCACTATATGAGTGCTTGTTTAATTAATCTTTTGTTCATTAATTATAATAGAAATTGAGAGAAATGATTGATTTCAGAACATTGCTCTTCTCATTAAATTTATACGAAAATTAAAGGCTTGGCAATTCTCCTTTACTGAAAATTGCTCATTAAATCTGAAATCATTCCCATATTCATCATTGTCTTCCCAAAAGTTTGAGTTTAAAAAAGATTATCCATTGTTAAACAAAGAAGTTATTGACCATTTCATTGATAAACTAACAATCAGATTAAATTGTTTATTTGTTTGAGTTAATCTGGTTGGCAAAATTGTATTCATTTTTAAATCCCATAGATTTCCAATGTGAGCTCCTCATTCATGTGATATATATCCAATCGAAACTTCATCAGAGGCATTTAAAAAAAGGCTGAATAGAGTTTCCATTCAGAACATAGAAGGTATTCATTCCTCAATTCTACATAAATAGAACAGTAATGATCATGAATCAATAAATAATCTGATTAGGTTTTTTAGAAGAAACTCCGCCAATTCTTTGAGGCCAAAGAGAATTCAATCCAACCATTTTTGTCTGTTATCAAATGCCTGATACTATCCTCTGAGAAATCTCAACAATCCCCATTCTCTTTTGATAAAAATGAAGATGAGAAGTCCCTTTTTATTGTTTAAAACTTTATCCATTACTAAAATCAACCGTTAATACTTCATGATGTAACCACAGAAGGTTAGTTTTATGGTTATCAATTTATCTCTTCTCAAATATCTAAATAATTTGAGTAGGGTTGAATAATTCTAATAAAATCAGATTATGTTACAGATTCTGCTTTCATTGACATATTCACAGACCTATACATATTCTTGTGCATCATCTTCATCTTGTAATAGCATTCAGGTTGAGTTGAAAAGGGGAATGTATTTATTTGAGTGTTGGGGAGCTCAAGGAGGAAATGGATGTACCAATGGGAAATTGTCTTATTCGGGCGGAAATGGTGCTTATGTTTCTGGCTATATTAATTTATTGGAAAATACCACCTTCTATTTATATATTGGGGGGAAAGGAGGAAACCCAACATGTAAAACAAATTCTGTTGCCGCTGCTGGGTGGAATGGAGGAGGAAATGGAGGAAAGGATACAAGAGATGATGATAGTTCTGGCGGAGGAGGCGGATCTTCAGATATTAGATTGGTACCTGGTGATGCTAATAGTTTTTCGAGTCTAGTCAGTAGAATTATGGTGGCTGCAGGTGGAAGTGGATCTGTTCATGGATCTCATGGTGCCCCCGGTGGCACATTATCAGGTTTAAGGAAATATGGAGCTGGAATAAATGATATACAGCAATCGCCCTCCACTACCCAAATTAGCGGTAATCAAATTGGTCAAGGTGCAGGTGGGAAAGCACATCAATATACTCCATCATCGGGAGCTGGAGGAGGATATTATGGGGGAATTGCACGTTCTGGAATTCAAAGCCCGACATATAGTGCAGTTTCAGACAGTGGATCATCTTATATTTCTGGCCATTCATCATGCAACTCAATGTCATCATCGGGTGTGCATTTGAATTCGATATATCACTATTCTGGGATGAAATTTTACAACACGACAATGGTTAACGGAGTTGGATCTCAGCCTCATCCAACAAATAGCAATACAATGATTGGAAACTCAGGAAATGGGGCAATACGAATAACTTACATTAAAGACTATTATATTATCACTCAAGAATCACCCGAAAATGTTTATATTCCTCAAATCATATATGGAATCATATTTTTACTCACACTAATATAGGAAATAAAGATTTTCTAATTGTTTCATTAATAACTATGTTTTTAATATTAGTTTTTATTCGTGAAATTGTAACTGGTAATAAGCAAATATCTGATTGTAAATTCTTCGAATTGGGCTCTGGAATCAATCAAGGAGGTGCAATTTATATGAATGGAGCATATATTTTGTCAATTCAAAATTGTGCATTTGTTAATTGCACCGCAAAAGTTAATGGGGGTGCAATTTTTACCAGTGGAGGTAGTTTAAATGGACAAAGACTCTGCTTTTTCGAATCATATATCAAACAATCAACAAATAATGTATTTGGGAACGCAATTTATATTAACAGTTTGTCCGAAACCGAGTTTATTAGCGCATACAGGTGTGGTATTAGCACAACTACAGCATCTGATTCCACCCTTTATTTCTACTCTTACAAAGCAGATACAAGAAACGCTAATTGCACATCTTGTTCTGGTAATGGAGGTCCACAAGGGATTTTTTTGGACGGTATATCATCTTTTTGCAGCATCAAATACTTGTCTATAATCGGGGGAACCGCTGCTCATTCAATGTGCTTCAGATCATGCACAAATGTCCAAATCGAGTATAATGTGATAATAGATGCAACATGTACAAGTGCAATGTGGTGGCTTTCCTCGTGTAACATCCAAGTAAGTCAATGCTATATGTTTAGAATATCATATAGTACCTTCATTCAGGGTGCAACTCTATCATTCAGCAATTCATTTGGTGATATATCCTTTAATACTGTTGGCCTAACCAAAACAGTATTCACCTCTCCAATAGTTGAACCAATTCTATATGGAGATTGCAATGATTTCTATAAATTAATCAGTACGAAGGGCTCTTTCCACAAGAAGTGTTTTACGCCATTTCTCATTTTTCTTCATATTTCATCATAGTGGTGAATTAATAAAAACTTGGAGACACATTTTATGGACTCTGATAGTATTAACGAGATCCTGGGTGCCTTTAATGTAGGTTGTTTGTCTAATGAGGGGTTTAGAGTCCTATATAAGGAATGCACCAAAGGAACAGGGTCGCAAAGTTTTGTTTTTGATTCTCTTTGTGATAAATTCTTTTTAGATCATTTTTCCGATAATGATACACATTTTGTTCGAATTTTAGCACTATGCAATAATTTGAGCATCGGTAATGAAGAGATTCAAAGAAAGTTGTTAACAATTACGATTCCTTTAGTTCAAAGTGTTAAATGGAACATCCAAACAGCTACAATGTATTTGATGTTCGTTGTTGCATCTACTCAAACAAAGAATAGAGATTTAATTTCGGTCAAGTTTCTATTACCATTTTTAAGTCTTTCTATGTCCAAAGAAGATACCGATGATAACGACGAATTGGACTTTTTCTTACTTGCATTAATACCTTCTATTGCAGCGGATCTAATTGAGTTTGCTCTTAATAACAATACTTATGCTTATCATATGTATGACCTTTTGCATGATTCAGCAGAATCAAATCCGAATTTGTTTGATGTTTCAAGAGTTATTCCTTTTATTCTTGAAGTTATACAAAGAGAAAAACTCTCTCCATCAATGGCGCGCTCAAACATCATTGGAATATTTGCAGGATTATGTGGGAATTCTCAAGAGGCTAGGAACGTAGCTATTGAAAGCAATGCAATTAAGATTCTGTCCGAGCTTCGTAAATCGGATGGAGATGATCCTGCTGTTCTTGAATGGTCTGTGGCTGCTTTGAGATTCATTACACAGTTTGTGGACCCACCAGAGAACTTTCAGATATTTCCCAAATGCGATAAACCTGATCCATTATTAGATGAAGATTTCATGTAACACATAAAAGTCTTTATTTATCTTTTTTTCTTTGTAAATGAATCTGATTTCATTTTTTCTGTGTAATCATTCATGTGAGCTTTGCATTTTTCCCTAAGGGCTTCCAAATTTACCTCATCTGGAGGCAGATGGATATATTTAATATTTGAACCTCGTATAAAACAGTCGTTAATCCGTTTAATATGAGGAAAAGCAGTTGAATTTAATATTGTTGTTTCAATTAATTTAATATTGTAATAACTGTCTATATGATACAGCTTCCCCTTAATAACAATATCATTTTTAAGCTCTACAATTACGAAATTTCCTTTAAGAGAGGCAAAGCACTTTTCGAACATTATAATTTCCCATTTTGGGTAATTATTTACATCGTAAAATTACGTAAACCAATATGAGCAATTACACATATACTCAACTCATTGATGCATATTTTAGGACCATAAACAATAGGATGAGTAAGTTTGATTCACAAAAATGTAAATTATATGTTGAACAATATAAGAGCAATTTTGACGAAAAAAAGTTTTTACAGAGTGTCGGTGAGAAATTGGTGTTTTTTGATGAGGAGGTCTCTGATTATGATAGTTCAGATATTGAAGAATCTGAAGAAGATACTGAAACGGATGATAAATGATTTCTCATAAATTTCAATAAGAAACAAAGAAAATGGAAACACTCAGTCTTTGAACTTTTGCATTAGTTTGGGATCAATTCTTTTCAAAACAGCTTCAGTTTCAGAATCGATATCTTCTGAGTATGA